>Ga0256840_1000605_pt1 | contig 36168 bp, 38 predicted proteins | sample 355202metaG_FD_185969 | JGI IMG/M metagenome (GOLD analysis project Ga0256840, IMG submission 185969) | Hydrothermal vent microbial communities from Mid Atlantic Ridge, Atlantic Ocean - 355-202 | ecosystem: Environmental > Aquatic > Marine > Hydrothermal vents | place: Atlantic Ocean: Mid...
TACCCTCGTCTAGCACCTCTTGATGACAAGTAGGACATTGGGTTGGACGACTTATAGGTTTTTCTGAACCATCACGTCTATCTGTTAGCACCTTGGTAATTTTGGGTATCACATCACCAGAACGTATGAGTATGACAGAGTCACCTATCATCAGTCCTTTACGTTCTATCTCATCAAAATTATGTAGCGTTGCACGGGCTATGACTGCACCGTCTAAATCCGTTGGTTCGACTTCTGCTACAGGTGTAAGTACCCCTGTTCTACCTACTTGTATAGTAATGGCATTTACCTTGGTCACTTTCTCTACGGCAGGAAATTTGTAAGCACACATCCACTTAGGTACTTTGACTGTATAGCCTAAGTCTTCTTGTAGATTCACCTCATCAACCTTGATAACCATACCGTCCATCATCATAGGTATCTCATCACGCTTAGAGATGAGGAAATGGTAGAACGCTTCTATCTCTTCTATGCTATGACACTCTTTTACGTAAGGTGGTTGTAAAAAACCTAGCTTATGCACAAAGTCCATCTTCTCAGAAAGGTTGGCTTGCGTTAAAGTGTTTTCACCTAGTCCCCAAGGGTAAAACACAAGCCTACGCTTGGCTGTTATGGAAGAGTCCAATTGTCTTAGACTCCCTGCTGCTGCATTACGAGGGTTTGCAAAGGGTTGTTCGCCCTCATCTAGTCTCTCACGGTTGATGATTTCAAAATCATCTTTACGGATGACTACTTCTCCACGTATTTCTATCTGTCCCTTATAGTCTATACTAAGTGGCACAGAACGTATGGTACGAACATTGTCCGTCACCTCTTCGCCTACCACACCATCTCCACGAGTAATGGCACGAACCAGTTTTCCACCCTCATAAAGTAAGTTCATAGAAGCCCCATCAAACTTAGGCTCACAAAAGTAGTCGCACTTACCTACATTCTTTTCTACCCTGTCTAACCACTCTTGCACTTCTCCCGTCGTAAAGACATCTTCCATACTCCACATACGCTTGATGTGTGTTGCCTTAGAAAACTCATCACGCACCACACCACCCACACGCTTGATTGGAGAGTCTTCTAGTACTTCACTAGGGTGGGCTGTTTCATAGTCTAACACTTCATGGTATAACTTGTCATACTCTTCATCTGTAGCTATAGGATTGTCTTCTACATAGTAGGCGTGTGCCCATTTTTTAAGGGTTTGTATTTTTTCTTGATATTGTTTGTTTGTCATAATTGTACTTTGTTAGGTTTAGTATATAGATTATAAAGCACTCTTCATCTATTATAGATTATTCAGAGAGTAAAAGTTTTTGTATTTCATTTTTATCTACAGCAATAGGTTTTTTTTCACCTTCAAAAGTCACTATTTCTTTTTTATCATTTAATACAAACTCTAAAAAACTATACACTTCATTATAAAACTTTACATTATATGTTCTTACTAACCATCTGTGTTCTACACTATTAAGTTGTGTGTTTGTAGGTTTTCTAGTATGTTCTACCTTTATGCCACTAGGTAGTTCAACACCCTCGAAAATATTATGTTTGTCTAGCGTACATTTTAACAATACACCTTCATTATCTATAGTGATACTTTTACTCTGATTACAATAAAATCCAGATATAGCTTGATGTTTAGACAATGTTATCACATACTTACTGCCCCATCTTTCGATTTTGTTTATCTCTATACCTTCATACATATAGGGCTTCTCATAGGTGATACTCCTATATTTATCTTTATTTTGTTTTTTACCAGATCGAGTAAACCCATATCGGACATGAGAGCCTAGAGGAACCATATGCCCATCTATAAATGTATCTTCAGTGAGGAGACTATGCATTTTTGTTCGTTCTTCTTTATCATCTTTTTCTAAAATATAATAACTTATTGCTGAGACGAACAACAGAACTATTGCTATGACGTAAGTTATTTTTAAAAGTAACGATATTCTGTTTTCTCTATATTGTTCAGGATGTTTCCATATTTTATAAAAATAAATAGAACCTTGTATGGCATAGTATAAAGCAACTATAAGTACTATCATATAATATACCAAAAATATAATACCCGCACCAGAATATAGCATTATTTTCTATCCTCTATCATATCTAATAAAATTTCTTTGTTTTCTTTGGGAGATTCCTCAAAAGCATATAGAATCTTGATTCTATCCTTTTTATACATTAAGCCTAAACTTTGCAAACTCTTACCTTTTATCCTTACTGACTCCATTTCAAGTACCCACACATTTTTCTGAATTTCAAGTGATCTATGTCTTGCGTAGTAAGCATGTGTTGAGACAAGTACATGTGACTCACCTCTTATCTCAATATGTCCTAACATTGCGGGTGTTTCAAGTGTACATTCTTGCAGTTTAGATTCTGTGTCTATCACTATAGTCCCTGCTTCACAGAGCCACCCTTCTAAAACATAGGGTTGCTTGGTTTCAACCTTATATCCTTCTTTGACTATGTGTAATGTTTTTATCTTAAGGTCATAAAAAGGAACAAGTGTAGGTGAAGAAAGGCCTATGAGCGTATGTTTTTTCTGCTGTTCATTATATGTTATAGTAAGTACCGTCCCTTTTGGCCAAACAACAGAAAAGTACTTTGTTTCCTTTTCTAGTACTCTAGGGTATGGAGTTGTGATTTTTTCTTTCTTTCTCTTCTCCTTTACAATCTCACCAAACAAAACAAATAAAGCAGAAATGATTAAAAAACTAATAAAACCCTGTATTACACTATCGATTATTGCAGGTCTATCTTCTTTTCCTGCGTACCATTTTTTATAAAAGAAAAACTGCTCTCGCAATAGATGCAAAAATAAAAAAAATAAAAAAACTCCTGCCACTACTAATGTAAAATTTATAATTTTCTAATCCTTATGTCTTCTTTTTTTAAAGAAAATATTCTATGTTACTTATCTCTATATTAGTTAAACAATTATAGTCAAAGGTCACTTCACACTACCCAACACACCCTTGTAAACAAAGTAAGCATAACTGATAATGCATTATTAAGCTCGCACTCAATAAAATATCTTAACCATAAAGGACAAACACGCATGAAAAAAAACAGCCTAATCTTTATATTACTTATATTTATGGGTACAGCTTACGCACAAGTAGCTCCTAAAAATATATTACTGAACAAATGTTTGTTTTCTTATACTACACACTACCCATATCTCAAAGGAAACAAGGCATTTGCCTATGTGAGAGTGGCATTAGGGGAGGAAGATTACTGTACATGGTCACATAAAGCAAGTAGCGTTGAAAATGCCCGAGCTTCTGCACTTAATGCTTGTAAACAACAACATATAGATGCCGAGTGTAAGATTGTAGATGTTGACAATACTTGGCTTGTTCAAGAAGGTGACTTTTCTAGCATTACCCCTCCAGACAATACACCTTTGTCTAAACAGCAGCATACACTACTCACAAATAAAGCAAAAAATATTGTACTAGGAGAATGTTTAGTACTTTTTAACACCCATATGCAAGACAAAGGGCATAAGGTCTTTGCCTACAGTGTTGATGCAGATGGAAGGTATGCCTGTGGCACTACCCATGAATATCAAACCTTACGACAAGCTGCATTGGATGCACTTGGAAAATGTGAAGAGACAAAAAAGTCTATGGGAAAAGAAGCACCCAAGCATACTTGTCTTCCCTTCTCTGATGGAAAAAACATACTTGCAGGGGCACATGATTATAACCTCACTCTCCACAAAAAAACCAATAAATATCTAAATCTAGAAAGCTATCAATCTTATGTAGACAAAGCAAAAGCCTATTTGTCAGGACCTTGCCTTACACAGTATAAATACTACTTAAGGATCAAAGATCATAGGGCTTTTTATATGGCTAAAGATTCGGAAGGGAAAATCGCTTGCGGGCATAGTTTTGGTCAGTTCACCATTGCATCAGCCAAAAAATATGCCTATGAAAAATGTAAAACCTCTACTAAATTTAAAAAGATAAATGCAAAATGTACACTCTACAGCCTAGATTTACTCTCAGATGAAGAGCTTGCAAAAAAACGTATCTTAAAATAAAATCCTTAACCTACTTGATTTTCTAAAATAAGATACTCTTCTATCAATGCAGTCACCTTATCTACCCCTGTGCTTGCAGGTTCATGAATACATGTTTTAAAATACTGGTCTATACTAGGGTCAGATTCCAAGTTACTAACGATAGAATTTTCAATGAGTTTAGCCAAAGAAGCCGTGTCTATGACCTGCCCAGAAGTACCAAGAACTACCAACATATCGGCTTGCTTACATAAAGCTGTTAAGAACGCATATTTGGGTGCATCCTCACCAAACATGACAACATTATGACGTACCTTATCGCTATGACATTTTGGACACTGTTTACCTTTTTGACTTGCATACCCTACGTTAAATTCATTTTTACAATTCTCACAACGAAGGTCAGTCAAGGTACCATGTAAATGTATCACTTCATCACAGCCTGCACGTTCAAGCATATTGTCTACATTTTGTGTCAACATCACTATGTTATTGGAGTACTTACTTTTAAGCTCTGCTAATGCATAGTGAGCACGGTTTGGCTCCTTGTCTTCCAAATCTGCACGTCTTGCATCATAGAAATCTGACACTTTTTGACGGTCACGCTCCCAACCTTGTACAGAACACACTTCTTCTACAGAGTAATTTTCCCATAGTCCATCATTGTCTCTAAATGTTTTTATACCTGACTCAGCAGAAATACCTGCACCTGAGAGTATATATACTTTTCTTGTTGTTTTTCTATCTTTCATAACACTTCCTCTTTATTTTAATCTAGCTGCTACTGCTAGTGCTTGCACATGCTCTTTTACATCATGACAGCGTATGATACTCGCACCATTTTCGACTGCTTTTAAGTGAATAGCTAAGGTACCAGCCAAACGTTCTTCAACAGGGGTAAATATAATCTTGTCTATCATCGATTTTCTACTAGCTCCTACTAAAACCTCACAACCAAATACTTTAAAATGAACCATATTTTTAATGAGTGTAAGGTTATGGTCTAGCGTTTTACCAAAACCTAAACCCACATCTAAAATAATATTTTTTCTGTCCATCCCCAATGCTTCACACTTCTCTATACGTGCTTCAAAAAACTGGCTTACTTCCACCATCACATCCTCATAACTAGGACTGTTTTGCATATTTTGAGGTGTACCTTGCATATGCATCACACAAAGTTTTGCCTCATATTTAACAGCCAGTTTAATGATATCATCATTTGTAGCACCTGTAATGTCATTGATGATTGTACATCCACTTTGAAGCGCATACTCCACAACCGATGGAGTATAAGAGTCTATAGAAAAAGTAACTTTTTCATACAATTTTTCAGACCTAATAGCATCACAAATCGGCTTAATACGTTCGAGTTCGACATGTTCACTCACCTTCTGTGCATTTGGACGTGATGAGACTGCACCAATGTCTATAATATTTGCACCCTCAACTACCATCTCTTTTAGAGCAGAGACTGCATCCTCGGCTTTAAACCTAGAGCCTTCAAAAAAGCTATCATCATTGGCATTAATCACACCCATCACTTGCACATCATTTGATGTAACAGATAAAAACTTTTTAAGTTCAGATGCAACAGTTTTTAAGCCAAAAGGCTGTGCTAACTCTTTTTTAGAAAGCACCTCCATATGTTTACGCGTACCTATGAGTATACAATCATAGGTCTCTTTCTCACAAAGTATCACACCACTTGGCACAGCCAAGTCTGCCCCAATGCTAAGTGCATCTTGTTTCAAAATGTTTGCTGCAGGTGTTTTAAGGTCTTTAAGAAAGAAAGTAAGTAACTCCATTTTCTTAGCCATGATTCCCACACCACCAGACTCTACACCTAAGGTTTTGAGTGCATTTTTCTTATCTGCTATGTTTCCAAGTTTATAAATATGCATATTTAGACCCTTTGTAGGGTGTTGTTCCATGACAACACCATTTGTTCTGGCATTTTAATTTATCGGTGTCGTGAGGGCACAACACCCTACAATAATTTTAACGCTTTTTACGTGCTAAAAGCTTTAAAAGCAACGCATTCAATACAAACTGTGGAGGAGAACCCATATCTAACGCAACATAACAGTCACGAAAGAGTGAAAGTGTCTTTTCATCCAAATCATAACCCCCAGATACTATAGCACCTTTGACAATACTCTCAAGCAAACCTTTCATACTATTTGAGTCTGTACGTTTATGCTCTTGTGTAAAAGCATACACACTCTCAAGCGAAAGTTGTTTGACATCTAAACCAAAGTCCTCTTCTTCTCTCTCGTTACTAAGAACTGTTATAGGTAAACGTGATTTTATGGTAGTAAGTATAGTAGATTTACTGTGTGTTACAAGTATAAATTCTTTGTTTGCAGGAGGCTCTTCTATGACTTTAAGTAGCTTGTTTTGCACTATAGGAGAAAATATTTTTGCACTTAAGATGATAACTGTAGTCTCTTCACTGGCCATATAAGATTTTTCTATGGCAATTTGAGCATCTTTTACAGAAAAGATTTTATCTTCTTCTATTATTTTAACGATACGTTCATTACGTCTCAAAGACTCAAGCATCATAATAGTTTCATCTATATTTGACGTGACTATTACTTGACTTGTAAGTTTTTGATTTGTAGCCTTTTTATTTGGAGTATTCATGCGTCTAAATCTAAGTCCCCAAATAAAACCGCAGACAAAGTATTATCAAAAAGTTTGAAAAGCTGTAAAAGTTTAATGTCTAAAAGAGTATCAGCTCCACGAAGGGAAAAACTATTTTGTACCTCTTCATCAAGTATCCATAAAAAACTCTCATCACCTCTAAAAGCCAGTTTTGTATAAGGATGGTCTCCCCTACCTATGTACCAAACATAATAACCATTTGGATAAGAGATGTCTAACATGTCTTCTAAAAGTTGCAAATCTTGTGTACCATGGTTATTATGCAAATTTGGGAAAGATTCAGAAAGCTGATAAAAAGGCAATAATGGTCTGTTTTTTTGCATGTCATTTACAGAGTTTACAATATATTTTCCAAACCACTTACGATGTTCGTCTGTTAAGATGAGTACTGTTTTTCCCTCTATACTTTGAGAAACTGCACTCTTAACAAGTGGAGCCCACTCATAACGGTACTCTTCCATCCATGAAAAACATGACTCATCTTCACGTATGGTATCCAGTGTCCATTTGAGTAATTCCTGCATAGTATTTTACTTATCTAACCCATAAGCTGCATGTAAAGCACGGATAGCAAGTTCGCCATACTTTTCATCTATCACCATAGAAACTTTTATCTCTGAAGTCGATATCATTTGTATGTTTATATTTGAGTCTGCAAGTACTGTAAACGCAGTAGCTGCCACACCAGAATGAGATTTCATACCCACACCCACCACAGAGACCTTACACACATTCTCATCAAAATCCACACCTTCGATGTCATGGTCAAATGTTTCCATGAGCTTTTTTGCATTTTCATGTTCAGACTGAGGCACAGTAAACCCAAGATTTGTAGAGCCATCCATACCTACATTCTGAATAATCATATCTACATTTATGTTTTCATCTGCAAGTCTTGTAAATATCTCTGCTGCAATCCCTGGTCTGTCTGAAACGCCTCTTAAGCTTACTCTTGCTTGATTTTTATCTAACACAACACCAGATACTAGTACTTCTTCCATATTTTTATTCTCCTCTGTTATCAATGTTCCCTCGTTATCTGAAAAAGAGCTTTTTGCATAAAGCTTCACATTTAACTTTTTTGCCAACTCTACAGAACGACTCTGTAATACTTTTGCACCCAAAGAAGACAACTCTAGCATCTCATCGTAAGAAATACTATCTAGCTTCTTTGCATTTGGTTCTATGCGTGGGTCTGTTGTATAAATGCCATCTACATCTGAGTAAATCTCACACTGGTCTGCTTTTAAAGCACCTGCCAAGGCAACAGCAGAAAGGTCAGAACCACCACGTCCTAGCGTGGTAATAGAACCATCTTTGTTCACTCCTTGAAAGCCTGCTACGATGACAATCTTGCCCTCTTTAATGGCATTTTGCATCGCAGTTGGGTCTATAGACTCTATACGTGCATAAGTGTGTGTGTTGTCTGTTACTATACCCGCCCCACGTCCTGTCATGGCTACTGCATCATAGCCTCTTGCTTGTAATGCTATAGAAAGTAACGCCGCAGTTACCCTTTCTCCTGAAGAAAGCAACATATCCATCTCTTTTTTTGCAGGCTCTTTGGTAAAATGTTCTGCATACCCTATGAGCTTGTTGGTCTCTCCAGACATCGCAGAAACAACCACTACGATGTCATCTCCTGCTTCTCTTGCTTTTGCTACACGGTTAGTCACGTTTTCTATACGTTCTACATCACCAACACTTGTACCACCATACTTATGTACAATCAACATTTAAACACTTTTCCTTTTCTTAAAAAATAAAATAAACCCATACTCTACATAAAGCACTATATAAGACCTTCATCTATAAAATGATCAATCACTCTACGGTATATCTTACGTTTAAAATATGTGACTTTCTTAAATAATTGCCCATACTCTACAAATTCGTACTCTTTAAATTCAGGTATTTTATACAGTTGTAAATCTATCTTTGCATTTTCATTTAATCGTACTAAAAAATACTTTTGTGTCTGACCATCAAAGGGGTATGTTTTTCCTCGTGAAACACTAGGAAAATCATACGAAATCCATTCAGGAAATTCACCTAAAATTTCTATATCGTTACATCCTATCTCTTCAAGTAGCTCTCGCTTTAAAGCTTCTGTCGGAGTTTCTCCTTCATCGATGCCCCCTTGAGGGAATTGCCATGCATTTTTTATATCACTTCGGTGTGCCACAAAAAACTCACACTTATCAGGATAATTTGAAGAGAGTATAACGGCTGCTACATTTGGTCTATAGCTTTTTTTTCTTTCCATTTTATACTCATTTATAATCTATTTAAATCGCAAGCTTCAACATAAGCCTCTCATTTTCTGATATTATTTTATCTAAAAAACGGTTATAGCCATTTGAATTAAAAAGGATGAAGGTTTGTTACTCTATATACATATCCCTTATTGCGATTCAAAATGTCACTATTGTTCTTTCAACACGTATGTAGATAAATTTGATACCCGTGATGATTATATGCAAGCTCTATACACACAAATAGCCTTTGAACTCAAACGTTTTAACGCAAAAGAAAACAGCATAGAAACACTTTTTATTGGTGGAGGTACACCTTCTACAGTAGACCCCACACTCTATGCTCCTATCTTTAAACTTCTACAACCATACCTTCAAGACAATGCAGAAATCACCACTGAAGCTAACCCTAACTCTGCCACCAAAGAGTGGCTAGAGGGCATGAAGAACCTTGGTGTAAACCGTGTGAGTTTTGGGGTACAAAGTTTTAATGAAGCAAAACTAAGAGAGCTCAACAGGGCACACAATCCACAACAAGCCAAAGATGCCATCCTCCATGCACATAGTCTTGGCATAGATCATCTCTCTTTAGACCTCATCTATAACTATAAAGGAGATACAAAAGCGTTGCTTATGCACGACATAGAGACTGCATTTACCCTCCCCATAGACCACATCTCCGCCTATGAACTTACTATAGAAGACGGTACCAAGTTTTCATCCACGCCTGAAGTACGCCAAGAAGATGAAAATTTAGCATTTTTTGTCACAGAAGAGATAGAAAAAAGAGGCTTCAAAGCCTATGAAATATCAAATTTTGGAACGTATCAGAGCAAGCACAACAAAGGCTACTGGGAACTAAAAGACTACATAGGTGCAGGTGCAGGTGCGGTTGGCTTTTTAAAAGACAGACGTTTTTACCCTACGACTGGCATAGAAGCCTACATAGCTAACCCGCTAGCCATCACTGAAGAAGTACTAACTACTGATGAATTACTCACTGAGAGGGTCTTTTTAGGGTTACGTTCTAGTATAGGAGTAGAAAAAGCGTCTCTCTCAAAAGAGATGAAAGAAAGAGCTACATTTCTATATAAAGAGAACAAACTCTCACACACAAAAACACACTACCATAATGACAACTTCTTCTTAAGTGACGAGTTGGCTCTTTATATTTTAGAATAATCTGTTAAAATACATCAATTAAAAATCTAAGGTTATATATGTTTGGCATCGGATTTACCGAATTACTTCTTATTGCTGTAATAGCTATACTTTTTTTAGGTCCAGACAAATTACCAGAAGCACTTGTCGATATGGCAAAATTCATAAAGAGTATTAAAAAAACCATCACAGATGCAAAAGATTCTTTTGAAGAAGAAGTAAAACTAGCAGACCTTAAAGAAGAAGCACTCACCTATAAAAAACAGCTAGATGATGCCACAGCAGAACTCAAAAGTTTTAAAAATATTTCACTTGATGACCTTGATGATGAAAGTTATGATGAGGAGATATCTGAAATGTCTCCTATGGAACACGTAAAAGCTTCACAAAAAGTAAAAGACCCTTATGTTGATGCACCTAGAGAAATAAAAGAACCACTTACAAACTCTGTAGATGAAACATCTCAAGAAAACATAGTAGAAACCAAAAACACTACTGTGACTTTCAAGAAAAAAGATAAACCAAAGAAAGAACAAAAACCAAAGAAAAAACCAAAAACAAAAACTGAGCCAAAGGACAATAGCTAATGTTTGATGACTTAAGACCTCACCTTGTTGAGTTACGTAAAAGACTTGGGCTCTCTGTACTTTCCATATTTGTGGCATTCATCGTAGCATTCATCTTTCATGAAACCATACTTGCATGGATAACTGCTCCACTCAATGAAGCGTTGGCAGAAGTAGCACACCTCTCTAAAAAAGCAGCAGATGGTATGGTCACTACACATCAAGTCGGAGGGGCATTTTTTGTAGCATTAAAGGTCTCATTTTTTGCTGGTTTACTTGGTGCATTGCCTTTTATACTCTACCAAATTTGGCTTTTTATAGCTCCTGGTCTTTACAATGAAGAGAAAAAGATGGTCATTCCTTTTGTGGTTGGTGGGTCTGTCATGTTTTTTATCGGTGTGCTTTTTGCTTATTATGTGGTCACACCCTTTGGGTTTCAGTTCCTCATTACTTTTGGTTCATTCCTTTATACTCCACTCATAAATATAGAAGATTATGTAGGTTTTTTTACGAAGATTATGATGGGGTTTGGTATTTCATTTGAACTTCCTGTTTTTGCTTATTTCTTAGCACTCTTAGGTATGGTTACAGATAAAACACTCAAAGACTTTTTTAAATATGCTGTACTTCTCATTTTTGTACTTGCGGCTCTCCTTACACCTCCTGATGTACTCACCCAACTTCTCATGGCAGCACCCCTCATACTTCTTTATGGTTTGTCCATTCTTATAGTCAAACACGTCAATCCTCATATTGAAGATGATGACGAGGAAGACACAGACAATGAAAACGATGATGAAAAAAGTAAAGAAGAGTCTAAAGACGATACCAAGTAATGTCTCTTGATTTACTCACAAAAAGTTATGACTACACTCTTCCTGAAGGTTTCATAGCTACTTCGCCCGTACAGCCAAGAGACCATGCAAAACTTCTTGTGTATGACAGAGCATCTGACACCATTACACATACCACCTTCAAGCACCTTCTTGATTTTCTGCCAAAAAAATGTGATATATTTTTAAATGACACACGTGTCATAAAAGCAAGAATATTTGGACACAAAGTAGCTACTTACACTACCGCCGATGGCTTTACCCAAGGTGGAGGAAAAGTAGAACTTCTTTTTAACAAACCTCTTGATGCACATCATTACCTCGTCATGATAAAAGGAAAAGTACGCATAGATACCAAACTTATTTTTGATGACACCTTAACAGCTACCGTAACCAAACTCAATGATGATGGTTCACGTGTAGTTACTTTTTCCTATAAAGAAAAAGAGATACGATTTGAAGAACTGGTCCTTGTCTTAGAGCAAATAGGACACCTCCCTCTTCCCCCTTACATGCAACGTGAAGACACTAAAGAAGATGAAACAGACTACCAAACACTCTTTGCTAAAAATGCAGGTGCCGTAGCAGCCCCTACTGCTTCTTTACATTTTACACAAGAGCTTTTTAATGATTTAGAAAAAAGATACCCAACACACACCCTCACCCTTCATGTGGGTGCCGGAACCTTTAAACCCGTAGATGCCGAACATATACTTGAACATCCTATGCATTCTGAGTATTTTTATATCCCTGAGAAATCCAAAGAGATTTTAGAAAAGAATACTCCTATATTAGCCATAGGTACAACAGTCACACGTACTATAGAATACTATGTACGTACAGGTAAAACGCAAGGGGAATGTGATCTTTTTTTAAATCCAAGTAATAAACCACAAAGGGTCACACATTTATTGACCAATTTTCATTTACCAAAATCTACACTTATTATGTTGGTTTCTGCCTTTATTGGAAGAGAAAAAACGTTATACTTATATAAAGAAGCCATTGAAAAAAAATACCGTTTTTTCTCTTATGGTGATGCAATGCTCATACTTTAAAAAAATAAAGAAGGTTAACTATGAAAACCAATATTCATCACATACTTATACCTCTTGCAATCATTTTCCTTTTTACTGCCTGTGCACAAAAAAAACCTTACAGTTATCCAAATTATTCTATCATCAAGCCAGAAAAAACATGTAAACCAAACAGAGAAAATATTCAAGATCTTCTTCTCTCCTATTTAGGAAAACCATACGTTTGGGCAGAAGAAGGACCTGACGCTTTTGACTGTTCTGGACTCACCTATAGTATCTACGGTCAAATGGGCATAGAAATACCACGTGTAGCAAAAGACCAAGCCAAAATGGGTAAAAAAATAGCATTTAAAAACTTGCATTATGGAGACCTTATCTTTTTTGGAAGTACAAACAAACGAAGTACGTACATTAACCATGTAGGTATTTACCTAGGAGATGGATGGTTCGCCCATGCTAGCTCCAAAGACCGAAGGGTTACTGTTTCACATTTTGAAAAAGAGCCTATCTATGTAAAACGAATGAAAAGTTGCAGACGATATCTTAGTCAAGATGAGAGAGCAAAATATATGAATTGTGATGTTGGACTAAAAAAAATGTCAACAACAAGTACCCGATACACAACACCATGGAAAGCAGGTATGAAACTTCCTAAACGAGCAGTTCCAAGATAAAAACATCAATTAAAAACATCAATTAAAAAGCTCAATTGCAAACAACGATTAAAGCCATTTTAAACGCAATCACCTATAATATGTTTATGAAAAAATTCACCTACCCTTTACTCTTTATATTTATACTTATCGGATGTACACCTAATCCTCATCCTAAAAATCCAAATTATGGTATTGAAAAGCCTACTGTTAAATTTAAGCCAAGTAAAAAGAACTTAGACAAGATGGTCAAACAATTACAAGGAAGCCCTTATGTCTGGGCAGAAGAAGGGCCAAATCAGTTTGACTGTTCTGGATTTACCTACTATATGTATGGAAGTATGGGCATCAATATACCTCGTGTAGCTCGTCACCAAGCCAAAGTAGGTAAACGTGTTTCTCCCAAAAATTTACGATATGGTGACCTCATATTCTTTGCAACCAGTAAAAGAAGTTCTAGAAAAATAACCCATGTTGGAATGTATTTAGGTGATGGGTGGTTTACCCATGCAAGTACCGTGAAAAATGAAGTTATTTACTCTAATCTCTTCAAATCAGCTTACTATAAAAGAAAACTACGTGTATGTCGAAGATACCTACCTGAGACTGTGAAAATTGCAAAAACAACTACACCTATATGGGAAAGAACACAAAGTGTAGAGGTCATACCTAAACCTGTAACTATCGCTACAGCGAAGAAACCTGCTACGCCTAAGGTAACTTCTAAGGTTAACACTTCAAAAGCTAAAAAAGCTATTGTCATACAAGCACCTATGGAAGAAATAGAGCAAGCGAGTACTTCTGGAAATTATTATGTACAGGTTGGTTCCTTTATAGGTAATCCTAAAAATACTTTAATCAATAAAATCAAAAGATATGGATTCAATCATAAAATCATTAAATTTCCAAAAGATGGTAAGCAAATTTCAAAGCTTCTTATAGGTGCATACAAAACACGTGCACAAGCAGCTTCTATCTTGAGAAAAGTAAGAAAAAACATTCACAAACATGCCTTTATTGCAGAGATTCGTTGACACTGCTTCACTTGCCTAAAACTTGATATAATTTTATTATGAAAATAGCAAGCATAGATGTAGGACTTAAACGTATAGGTGTGGCGATTTGCCTTAATGGTGACATCGTCATACCTCAAAATGCCATTTTACGCAAAAACCGTAACCAAGCTGCACGTGATATAAATATATTTTTAAAAGAATGGGAAATAGAGAAACTCATCGTAGGTCTTCCCCTTGATGCAAGTAATTCTGAAGAGATGGAAAGACGTATCAAACATTTTGTATCGCTACTTGAACTTAGTCTTCCAGTAGTCTACCAAGATGAACAAAGTTCTAGTATAGAAGCCAAAGAACTTACACAGGGCGTCTTTAAACACAAGAAGGATGGAAAGATAGATTCTATCGCTGCAAAAATAATATTAGAACGCTATCTTTTAAAAAAATAAACTATTTTCTTTTAAACTTTTTATATAGTCCAAAAAGTATCGGACCATATCTAATGACTTTCCAAATGATATTTTTCATATTTTCTCCTTTACAATTTTTCTTTTAATTTTTGTATACGAGCATAGGCTTTGCCTATACTTTCCTCTTTTACACTACCAGACTTTATCAAATCTCTAATGGTATTCACTAGTTTTTTAGTACTTTTCACTCTTCTAGGGTCTAGTTGATTCCCTATCAAAAGAATATCATTACCCGCATTAATAGCCAACTGAAGTGTATTTTTTAAGCCATATTTTTTACTTATTGCTCCCATTTGCAAATCATCCGTAATAACTACTCCATGATACCCTAATTTCCCACGTAGTATTTTTGTAATAGTTTTATATGAAAGGCTAGCTGGATATTTACTGTCTAATTTTTTGTTAAAGACGTGTGCTACCATGACTGTATCGGCCTTGTCTTTTAAAAGTCTATACGGCTCTAATTCAACCTTTTTCCATAGTTTTGTTACATCAACATACCCTTTATGCGTATCACCTACTGATGAACCATGTCCAGGAAAATGTTTAATAGAAGTTAGTACGCCATGCGTATGCATAGCATCTATGAATATCGAAGCATATTTAGCGACAGTTTTAGGATCTTTCCCAAACGAACGCCCTAACCCGTGTATAACATGATTTTTCATGTTTATATCTAAATCTACTACAGGTGCTAAATCATAATTTATCCCTACAGATTTAAGCTCCAAACTCATTTTTTCATACGTATTTCTTATTTGGCTTTGATCCATTTTTATCACATCTGAGGCTTTAGGAAACTTTCCATAAAATCCATATTTACGTTTAAGTCGTTGGACTTTACCGCCCTCTTGGTCTACAGCTATAAGTAATTTACCATCAGAAGAACATGCTTGTAATTCTTTGGTAAGTTGTGCTAACTGTTTTTTAGTCGCTATATTTTTTGGTTTATTTTTATTTACAGGGTTATAGTCAAAGAGTATTACTGCTCCTATATTATATTTCTTTATATCTTTACAAATTTGACTACTCTTAGAGGCAGTTGTACCATAAAAACCAACCATCAGCATTTGACCTATCTTCTCTTCAAGTGTCACAGCATTTAATGGTAAACCTACCAAAAGATTAAAAATTAAAAATTTTTTTATCATGTATTCATCCTATATTTTGGGTTCATTATTATAGTGTAATACTCTTTATTTGCATACGGTTAACCCTAGTAAATTATAATACTCCCATAAGAGCATTTGGGCTATCTAAAATATCCCCTCCCATCCCTTTATTTTAGATTTCCTTTTTATTAATTTTCCTCCTTAAACATTCTCCCAAATGCTCTTTGATTTAAATCCTAAAAAATTAGACTAAATTACACAATTATTCCATATTTTTTATGTATAATAAAACAAAAAAAGGCTTTCTTATCATGCAAACAAATATATTCAAAGTATTATTACTACTTTCACTTTTTACATATGTACAAGCGGTAGAGAAAAAACCCGCACCACTTATGATGTCTATGACAGATATTAATGGAAAAACATATAATGTTGAAGGAACAGAACAAGGATTAAATATTGAGGGGCTCAAAGGTAAAGTTGTCTTTTTAGAGTTTTTTGGACATAAATGTCCTCCATGTTTAGCATCTATCCCACATCTTATAGAATTACAAGAAAAGCATAAAGACAAACTTGCTATTGTTTCCATTGAAGTACAAGGATATAACAGTGAACAAACAAAAAAGTTTGCCCAAGATAAAAAGTTAAACTATATTGTCCTCTCTGAAGAAAAAGCGTCTGATGTTGTTGGATACATTCAACAAAGAGCACAATGGAAAGGGAGCATCCCTTTTCTTGTCGCATTAGATACAAAAGGTGATGTGCAGTTTGTTCAAGCAGGTATGCTTCCTGAAGCATCTTTAGAAGATCTTTTCAAACAACTATCAGGCAAAACAACTGATACAAATAACACAAAATAACAGAGCTTCTACAGATTTTCTCTCTAAATGAGAGAAAATATTTCCCATCTCATTTAAAGTTACCCCTTACTGTCTACTAATTGTTGCTATATTCTCCTAGAAGTTATATAATATATTATAATATAATAAAATAAAGGATACTATTATGAAACATGCCTTACTTACACTTTTATTCACGGGGTTCACAGTATTGTTTGCAAATCAAACAGAAACTTCATTACACAAAAATGAAGCAGTTAAACAAGCCATACAACGTGTTGAAAATGCAAGAGTACATACAATTACCGCCTTACAAAAGATGATTAAAACTGTAGAAAATGCACGTACAAACAGTACTACTCCTAAAGATGTAAATATTGCAACTCAAATTATAGAAGCACATGCCCTAAGTGAAATTGCTAAAAGTACTGCAAATGTGGAAATCACAAAAGCAAGATCCATTAGTCTTATTACACAAGCCATAGATGAACTTGATCCTAATTCACTTAGTATCATTGCAAATTCTATTGCAGAAGTAGAGATTGCAAAAGCAAAAGCAAAAGAGGCAATAATAAAAGTAACCCAACGGGTAGAAGTAAGTAAAACAAAAACTTCACCAACATTAAAATACCCAAATGAAACACTCACCATTGCTAAAAATCTTGCTGCCATTCAAATAGCCAAATCTGTTGCTCAAACTGAAATGGAAAAAGCTATTTCTAGTGTAGAGGTTGTAAAATCTAGCACAGAATTTGAAAAACAGAATACAGATACACCAAATTTAAAAAAGAGTACAGAAGACTTAGAATATATAAAAGCCAAAGCTACTGCCAATATCTCTTCTTATTTGGCACAAATTGAAGTAGTAAAAGCAAATATGATTGCCAAAATTGCTAAAGAAATTGCCAATGTCGAAATCGCAAAATTAAAAAATTCTAATTCTAGTGTAGATACAACTTACCCTAAAAAACTTCTTATCGTAAACTAGTTTAATCGTACGGTACCATTGTGTACCGTGATGAGACCATCCATCTCTGCTTCATACACCCTGTCCCCAAATTTACACACTGCCTCATCAAAAGTTGGAAATGATTGACAAAAATAAAAAAAATCATCTTTTTCTATCATACTTTCTACCGCTTCACCAAAAGTTGATACAAACGTATCTATATTTGTAATAGCCATAGCTTTATGCTCATCTAAAAGTTTTTGTGTACCTAAACTATCTGTTAATCTATGTGGTAAGACATAAATTTGTTTACCCATTTTCAAGGCATATTCTACTGAACGCATAGAACCAGAATTTATATCTGCTTCTGTGACTATAAGGATATCACCCAAAGCTACTACAAGTTCATTACGCACAACAAAACTCCAGCCTGTTGCACGAAAAGCATCCTTAAACTGGCTGAGTACTAAACCCTTATCCTCTATATTTTTGATAATATCTTTATGAATAACAGGATACCGTATATCTAAACCATTTGCGACTACAGCAATGGTATTTTCCTCTCCTGCACCAGTATGGGCTATGCCATCAACACCCATAGCGGCCCCAGAGACCACACAGATTCCACGTTTAGCCAAAGCACTAGCAAGTACATACGTAAACTGTTTTGTATACGCTGAAGGACGACGTGTGCCTACAATGGAAACTTTAGGACGTCTGAGTAAATCTAAATTACCTTTATAGAAAAGTTCTGCTGGATACTTTTTCATACTTTGGAGTTCTGGGATTTGTTCTATTACATGTTCACTCATAGTGACCTCTTGTTTTTTCTTTATCATAACGAAGAAAAAGTAAAAAGGTGAAAAACATGGCATATTGACATTTTTTTAAACTTAAATAAGAAAACCCCAAATAAAATATGCAACCAAAGAAAGCACAACCACCCCTATAAAGTTCAACTTTAACCCAACTTTTGCCATCTCTTTTATGCTTATGACCCGTGAAGACATCACTATGGCATTGGGAGGCGTGGCAATAGGCAACATGAAAGCATAGGAAGCTGCAACCGTAGCTACCATGAGGAGCATCATCCCATCATTTTCTGGCATGTTTCTTGCAAATTCATAGAAAATAGGTATGGCTATAGAGGTTAAAGCTGTGTTAGATGTAACCTCAGTTGAGAAAGTAACAAAAAGTGCCACTGATACAACCATCCAAAATAAAGGTAAGGTAGAAATAAAAGCAAGTTTAGTGGCTATGTCTGCTGCAAGCCCTGTACTCGAAAAAGCAGCTGCTATACTGAACCCTGCCCCAAACAAAAAGATAATCTCATAAGGCATAGTACGCGTATCTTCCCAGTCTAAAAAACCAACCTTTGGCACAAACATCAAAAGACCAAAACCAAGAAGCACTAACTTCTCATCAAGTGCCATTCCAAAGGCTTGCTTCATAAAAGTGTTGGCTACCAACACAGCTGCCAAGATGCCTATAATCAGGTAAAGTCTTATTTGTTCGGAGGTGAGTTCTGGCACATCATGACTTACATCTTCTACACATTCATTTTGGATACCTAGTGAGAGTATATACGGCATGATAAGCAACATTATCCCAACCACAGGAAGCATGACTATCATCCATTCACCAAAAGCCAGCATGGGCATCTGATGATCTTCTAAAAACCCCAACAATATAAGGTTTGGAGCTGTGCCTATAGGAGTCAATATACCCCCTATAGAAGCACCATAAGCAGTAGCCAATAAAAAGCGTACTTTTAGCTTTACATTCTCGCTCAAAAATAGTGCTACGGGCATAAGCATAAGTGTTATGGTTGTGTTGGAAAGTATGGAACTTAGTAGTGCAGAGGTAATGGCAAGTGCATAGATGATACCTCTAACAGTTTTAGGAAAAAAGCTAAGTAACTTTGCAGAAAAATACTTATGAAGACCTATTTTTTCTATGGCGATAGCAAGCATAAACCCACCTAAAAATAAAAAGATAATAGATTTGGAATAATTAGCCGTCACTGCAGAAGTATCTAAAATACCAAAAATAGGAAAAAGAAGTATCGGTAAAATAGACACTGCCCCTAATGGCATAGCTTCATTAGTCCAAAGTGTCACTAGAAATGCGACCAAGCCTATGAGTGTTGCATGTTGTATGCTGAAGGCAAATAAAGATAACGTAAAGAACAATAGACCTAAAATGATAGCAATGGCAACACCTCTCACCTATTTTCTCCTATACATTTCATCAATATATACCACTTCAACCTCTTTTAAAATAGATGTTGAATGTTTAAGTGCCTGCATCGTTACCTTATGTGGGTGTCCTATGACTACAGCATGACCATTCTTTTTTGCCTTTTGAACAGCCAATTTTAACTGTTTTTGAACATATTTAACCGTTTGAATATTATCTATAAAGCTGTCTCTTCTTACGTAAGCATCCCCATATTCATGTGCAATTTTTTCCACTTTAGAAGTAGCTTGTGTAAAACTGTCTACAAAAACAAAACCTTCTAATCGCAATGCAATATAAAGCTTTTTCATCACAGTATAATGAGATGTAAACACTGAACCGGTATGGTTATTTACATACCTTCCTTTAGGGAAAAGTTTACGCAACTCCATTACACGATCTGCTATTTGTTCATCTGAAAAAGAGGTCATAAGTGTTTTACTCTGAGTATTAAGTTTTCTATTTGCAGACTCCATTGGCAAATGAATCATATAATGTTTTAAATTTTTTGCCAAAAGATGACTTTCTTTGGCTAACTCATAAGGGGGAAATATAGAAGGCGTTATTTTCATATTTAGTCTTTGAATCATCTCCAATTGTTTTTTAGTATGGACATCATCTATGACGATAGCCAACTTAGGTTTTTTACCTCTATATGCCAATAGTACATTCTTTACTTTTGGAGTAGGTGTAATCTCTTTATCAAGCTTTTTTGTTGACACTTTTGTTATTTGTTTTTTTTCCTCTTCTTGCTTGTGAGGTAGTGGCTTTTTCAACGCTTTGTCTTTAGGTTTTTTGGTTTTAAGTTTTGACAAGTCTTCTAAAACATTCTCTTTCTTTATAGGTCTAGTCTCTATTTTTTGCCCTAAAAAATAACCAAATACAACCAAAGCTATGACTGCTAATACAGAAATAATAATAAGTATATTTTTCTTTAATGTACTTTTAACTTTTTTACTTGTCGTCTTGCGTTTACTTGAAGAACTTTTTTTAGGTTTCATTGCCATGCGATTCACTCATGTTAGATTTTAATCCAAAATATGCAATCGAATTGTATATTTTGGGTTTAAGTATTATAGCGAGAGAAGTAAAAAATTAATAACCGACATATCCATATATAGTTATATTTGTTTTCATAACGATACTACTATTCTCTAGCATAGTTAAGTGCTATAGATTGGAGCCGTACATATCTGTCTTCCTAAATCTATGTATTCTATCTTGCTCATCCTAAAGCCTTTCTAACCCCAGAGGCATACTCAGGTGATACTAGTTCATAAAGGGCTAACTGTCTCTGCACTATCTTTTCTGGTACACCTTGCATCGCCTCAGCAATATTTGAAAAAAGTTGAGCTTTCTGGTCATCGTTCATAAGATTAAACAAATCTCTTGGCTGACTATAATGGTCATTATCTTCTGTTCTGTCATATCTATCAACATCGCCTTCTATTTCAAGAGATGGTTCATTATATTTTGTATCTTCTACAGGACCACCAAAACTATTTGGCTCATAATTTACTTCTGCTTTTTGAGTGATATCTGCATGATTCATAGAACCATCAGCATGGTAGTTCGCTACTTCATTTAATGGTCTATTAATAGGTAAAGACTCATAATGTGTCCCTACTCTATACCTATGTGCATCAGGGTAAGAAAATGCCCTAGCTTGTAGCATTTTATCTGGCGATAGTCCTATACCTGGCACTATATTTGACGGAGAAAATGATGCTTGTTCCACTTCATTAAAATAGTTATTTGGATTTCTATTTAACTCCAAAGTACCTACTTTTATCATAGGGTATTCATCATGTTTCCATACTTTAGTCAAATCAAATGGATTATCTCTATGTGTTTTAGCTTGCTCCTCAGTCATAATCTGAATTTCCATACTCCATGAAGGGAAATCCCCTTTTTCTATGGACTCATACAAGTCACGTTGTGAACTTTCTCTGTCTTTTCCTATAACTTCTGCAGCCTCCGCATTGGTCATAGTCTCTATACCTTGGTTGGTTTTAAAGTGAAACTTCACCCAAAAACGTTCGTTGTCTTTATTGATAAAACTATAGGTATGTGAGCCATAACCATTAATATGTCTAAAGTTTGTCGGTAAACCCCTATCAGAAAAGAGTATCGTTGTTTGATGCAAACTTTCAGGAGTAAGTGACCAAAAGTCCCACATACCCGTACTCCATCTCATGTTTGTCTTAGGGTCACGTTTTTGAGTATGTATAAAGTCAGGAAACTTATACGGGTCAGCTATGAAAAATACAGGTGTATTATTCCCCACCAAATCCCAGCTACCCTCTTGCGTATAAAACTTCAAAGCAAAACCACGCACATCTCTCTCCGCATCTGCCGCACCTTTCTCTCCCGCTACAGTTGAAAAACGTATAAACATAGGTGTTTTTTTGCCTACTTTTGAAAAAATATCTGCTTTTGTATATTTGCTTATGTCATGTGTAATAGTCAATACACCATGTGCCCCAGAACCCTTAGCATGCACCACACGCTCAGGAATTCTCTCTCTGTTTTGATGTGCAAGTTTTTCTATAAGGTAATAGTCCTGCATCAAAACTGGACCTCTCTCTCCTGCAGTTAAAGAATCTTGATTACTCCCAATAGGATTACCAGCGGTTGATGTAAGTTTTTTCATTTTAAATCCTTTTTATTTATGGATAATTTTTATCCTTAGTAATTATCTCACAATTAAACTTAAAAGAAAATAATTATTATTTAATAAAAATACTTGTTTTTTGATTTAGATAAAGGAAAAAAGAGAAAGGCAAATAAAAACTGATTAACTAAAGATTTTTTCTTAGTTGTGCTTAGATTTAATGTTTGGGGAAAGAAGAGTAGCTAAGTATAGTCAACTAATATAATATTTCTAGTTAGTGTCTTGGTCTTAATCAGCCAAGAGGGTTAATATTTTTGTTGAGTTGTATCCAGGTTTGAATATTTGAGTAAAGGAGGCTACTATATGTAGCTGACTGCACCCATCATTCAAAGATGAGTGCAAATCGACGAAAAGATTAATTCTCGTCCTGATTAACTATTTTTCCGGCTGATATCCACGGCATCATCTCTCTAAGAGAATTGCCTGTTTTAGTGATAAGTTTTTCTTTATCATTCGCACGTTCAGCGTTCATACGAGGGTATCCTGCTTGACCTTCTAAGATGAAGTCTTTAGCAAATCTACCATCTTGAATTTCTGTTAAAATATCTTTCATCGCTGCTTTTGACTCAGCATTGATGACACGTTTTCCTGAAACATAATCTCCATATTCAGCTGTATTAGAGATAGAGTATCTCATGTCTGCAATCCCGCCTTCGAACATAAGGTCAACGATGAGTTTAAGCTCATGAAGACACTCAAAGTATGCGAGTTCAGGTGCGTAACCTGCTTCTGTAAGTGTTTCAAAACCAGCTTGAACGAGTGATGTTACACCACCACAAAGTACTGCTTGCTCACCAAAAAGATCAGTTTCAGTCTCGTCTTTGAACGTTGTTTCGATGATAGCTGTTCTACCACCACCGATAGCTGATGCATAAGAAAGTGCAAGCTCTTTTGTAGTTCCGCTTGGATTTTGTCCAACAGCAATAAGGTCTGGTATACCACCACCTCTTACAAACTCACTACGTACAGTATGACCAGGAGCTTTAGGTGCTATCATTGTAACATTGATGTCTTTTGCAGGACTTACACGTCCATAATGGATGTTAAAACCATGACCAAAAGCAATAGTTGCACCAGACTTTAGGTTTGGAGCAATTTCATTGTCATAAATTTCTTTTTGATTTTCATCTGGAAGAAGTATCATAACCACGTCAGCTTTAGCTGTTGCTTCTGCTACAGTAAATGTTTCAAAACCTTTTGCAATAGCTTTTGACCAAGAAGAACCTTCTGGTCTAAGACCTACAACAACATTCACACCAGAATCTCTAAGGTTCTCTGCGTGTGCATGCCCTTGTGAACCAAAACCGATCATTGCTACTGTTTTTGACTTGATGATATTCAAATCACAATCTTTGTCATAATATACATTTAAAGTTGACATGTATTATCCTTAGGTGTTTAATAAATTTTCGCGATTATACCTAAAACTAGCTTATTCTCTTTACTTATTCACTGTTAACTTTTTATGTTATAATAGATTTATATGCATTTAAGGAGAAAGGATGATTGCAATTTTAAATGAAACGATTGTATGGTGGCACTGGATTGTTTTAGGGTTTATTTTGCTGATACTCGAGATGAATACTGGTACTTTTGTGATGCTTAGCTTAGGTGTCGCTGCTATTATTGTAGGCGTACTCGATATAAGTATGAATATCTCTTTTACTTCTGAGATTCTCATATGGATAGCTCTCTCTCTTGCCACACTTTGGGCATGGAAACGCTGGGTCAAAATAGAGCACGTTAGTGACTCTGGACAATCCAACTACAGCCTAGATACCCTTGGTACAGTCACTGTTTCCATCGAGCCAAATAGCAGAGGCAAAGTCACTTTTGACACGCCCCTACTAGGCAACACCTCATGGACAGCTACTTCAACACAAAGCATAGATAAAAATACTCGTATTAAAATCGTAGAAATACACGGTCAACTCATAGAAGTTGAAAAAGCATAAATTAAGGAAAAATCATGGAAGCATTAAATGTAGTCGTCATCTTAGCCATACTCGTAGTAGTAACGCTTTATAAAGGTATCAATATTGTCCCTCAAGGTGAAGAATGGCTAGTAGAAAGATTGGGTAAGTTTTCACGGGTTTTAAAACCAGGTCTAAATATCATCGTCCCTTACATAGATGCAGTACGTCAGAAAATCACCACACGTGACATCATCTTAGACATACCACAACAAGAGGTCATCACCAGAGACAATGCAGTCATCCTCACCAATGCTGTAGCCTTTGTACGTGTTACTAAGCCAGAAAATGCACTTTATGGTGTCGAAGACTTCCGTATTGCCATACAGCAGCTCATCATGACTACACTTCGTTCTATACTAGGAGAAATGACTTTAGATGAAGCACTAAGTAACCGTGAACACATCAAAACCAAACTCAAAGACGCCATCATAGACGATGTAGCAGACTGGGGAGTAACCGTAAAATCTGTAGAAATACAAGACATCAACCCAAGTGCCTCTATGCAAGAGTCAATGGAGAGACAAGCAGCAGCAGAGCGTGAGAGACGAGCTATTGAGACCACCGCAGAGGGTAACAAAAATGCTGCCATCTTGGAAGCAGATGGTAAACTAGCAGCAGCTGAACGTGAAGCCAAAGCTCAAATAGTACTAGCCAATGCCTCAGCTGAAGCCATTAAAATGATAAGCGACAACATCCAAGACAAGGAACTACCAGCCATGTTCCTGCTTGGTGACCGATACATCAATTCACTTGAAAAAATAAGCCAAAGTGCCAACTCTAAATTTGTCATCTATCCTGCTGACTTGCAAGGTGCTATTAAAGGGATGTTAGGGAATGTGTTTAAGAAGTAACTAAACGTGAAAACACACGTTTAGTCTTAACGAAGTTTCAATTTTTATAGTGCTTTTTCTAGTTCAGCTTCTGTAGAAATGTATTCTACCGATTTTACAACACCATTATCTACTGTTACAATAGCAATCTTCTCTGCATTTACTTCATCTTTAAACGCCTTTACGAGCTCGCCATCATAAAGTAATAACATTTTATATGGGCTAGTTCTTAAGTCTGGTAAAGCAAAAGTATTTCTGATAATCACAGGCATAGGGCTTATATCTGCAACAAATAGTGTATTTCTTTTTGTTAAGTAATCACTTTCTTGTTTTTGAAGAAATTCATTCACCGTATGTCCTGCATCTTTTTTAAATACAAAAATAAGTTTTTTAACCTCTGCATCTAGTGTATGTGCTTTATCAAACTGATCTGGAAGCGTGAAGCTTATCTTTGAACCAACATTTAATCCATCGCTTGATGTACCTGAAAACTTACTAGCATCATACCTATCTGTTCCATTCAATATAAACAGAGCAGCTCCTGCAACGACAAGTACTATGAGTAACCATAAGAGTATTTTTTTAATCATTTGTAATCCTTAAAATTTTTATTTTTGGATACTAACATAATTACTACTATTAATACTTAATATTCATTATCATTTTAATATAGTCATATGCATAAGTATTTTCTACTAGAAATGATATGTCACACCTATTGTAATTGCGTCTGAAGAAATATCTACATCTTGTGTTACAAATGCTGTTGCCTCTACATCACTAGCAACTCGTACATAATCTACAAAAATAGAAAGATTTTCATACACATTATAACTAACACCTATTCCCCATTGAATAGAGATATCATTGGTATCTATAGAATGCCCAAAATGATTCGTACCAGATGCATCAAACCCACCTACCCCTAAAAGACCATATAGCTTCAAGTCTTCAGTGAGAGGATATTGAGGCTTCACATAAATTCCCCAAGAAGTCCTATCAACAATATCTTCTTTTGCAACAGAAACCATATACCGACCTTCTATCGCAATATACTCATTCCAATCATATCCAGCAGAAAATGAAATATCACCTGTTCGATCTTGTCCATCCGTAACAGAGAAAAATTTCAAATCAGCCTCATGTGTACTTACAGCACTAACACCTAAACTAAGATAGAAACCGCTTACCGTGTTCTCTTCTATTGCAGAAATTATAATACTCGGTTCAAGTACTTTTTCAGTATTCTTACCAGCAAAAACAGCATTACTACATACTATTACTGTAAGTAATGATAGCCCGATACTTTTCATAATATAGCCTTTTTAACATTTTGAAATATTAACAATAAAAAGTGAGTAGAGTATTACCGATGAGAAGAGTAGAAATATATAAAGAAATGAGAAAATAATGAAATGTTGTTACGAGAGATAACCACACCTATTCATTATAAGGTATGGTTAAAAAGTTACTCTTAGAAGTGGTATATAGCACCTACTGTAAATGCATCTGAGTCAATCTCAACATTTGATGTGACAAATGCTGTAGTAGGCATACCACTAGCAATATTTAAATAATCTATAAAAATAGAAATATTTTCATAGACTTCATAACTAGCTCCTAGCCCCCACTGGAAACCAGTATCATCTGCAGCTATGTTTGCACCTAGATGGTTGGTACCTGAAACATCAAGTCCACCAAATCCTAAAAGTCCGTATACTTTAAAATCTTCTGTTACAGGATATTGTGGTTTTACAAAGATACCCCAAGATTTTTTATCTAAAATATTTTCTTCAGCGACTGAAAACTGATAACGCCCTTCAACAGCCACGTATTCATTGATATCATATCCAGCTACTAATGCTATATCACCCGTTCTATCTTGTCCATCTTCAACATCAAAAAAGTTTGTGTCCGCTTCACGTGTACTTGCTACACTAGCTCCAAGACCAGCATAAAATCCACTTACTGAGTCGTCTACCATAGGGACAATAATTGCTGGTTCGATAACTGGTGCAATATCTCCCCCTGCAAAACTTACATTACTTAATGCCATTACTGTTAAAAGTGAAAATCCTATCTTCTTCATCATACTTCCTTGTACTATTAATTTTATATATTAAATCTTATCATAAAACTTATTAAACCCTGTTGTAGACTTACTTTGAAAAATGCTGATAGTCTTTATAGGGACTAAAATCTCCTCCCCATTTCCACCCATATTTTTCAAATATTTTCACTGCTTTGTCTTTTTTGAGTAATATTGCTCTGTCGGTAAATGAAGTATTTTTATGCACTCTTTTTTTATATTTATAAGATTCAACATGGGAGATACGTCCTATTTTGGAAATAAAAGGATTCTCAATAGGGTTAATATCTAGTGCTTTGCCGTAGGCATGTTTAGACCATTTTCCACTTTTGGTTGATGTCTTTCGACAGTTAAAAGCTGAAGTATTATCTGCTTCTATAGATTGCCAATCATTCCCCAAAAAGTCACTTATCAATCGCATTTGGCGTATGGGGTAACCTATCTCATACAATTCACGAAATATATCGACTACATCATTTGCAACATCTTTATGGACAATCATTTCACCCATTTTTTCACCACGGTAAAAGTTATGATGTTTCACACGTATATAACGCAAATCTGAAATAGGTACAGGACAACCTTTATGCCAAGACTTTCGTTCAACCATACGTTGCTTAGTATATTTATTGATAGGCTTAATCTTTGCTTCAAAAGCACCAAACAAGTACGCAGACAATATCAAACTTAAAAAAATATTTTTCATAGTAAATTATAACAAAAATATACATATTTGTCTTTGATTTGCACCCATATAGTATGCTAAAATAAAAATAAAGGACATATACATTATGGAACAATTCAAAACCTATGCCCTTGTATAATAGCGCTTACCTTACGTTTCATCTTCTTTTTTTGGAAGAGAACGGTTTTCGCGTTCTATGTTTATCATGCCTATGGCTACAAGCACATAATATAGAAAGATTAGAAGCTTTAAAACATCAATAAGCTATAATCTTTTTATGAAAAAAAATAATTTATTTCTCAAGGTGGGAACACCCCGACCTACACAAGACTCTCTATGAACGCCTTTGCCATACAACTTACCAATGGATGTCTAGCTTCAGACATCGAACTTGAAGACCAAAATACTTTTCAGACACTACAAAAAACAGGTGCCATAGAAGAAGTATCTGGCTTATGGAAACTACACTCGCTTTACCGTGCTGGGAGACTATATATAGGTCAACAAGGAAAGGGATATGTCGAAGCAGAGTTCAAAGAACAAAAAGACCTCCTCGTTGAGCCTGACCATCTAGGTGATGCTAAACATGGAGACGAAGTAGTCGTAAAACGCATCATCGCTAGACGTGGACGTGCCAGTGGTAAAGTCATAGCCGTCATAGACAAAGCCCACCTCTTTACCATCGCCTACACCCACCGTGACGAACAAGGCAACTTTAGCATCCTCAACATCCATACAGGAGAACCTACACATGCAGTCATGGAAGGCATGGACTTAAAAGCCTTTAAGCTTGGCACCGTGCTTAAAGTAGATATAGACGATGACAAAGTCTTAGAAGTCTTTGGACACTTAGACGATGCAAAAGTAGATGAAAAAATATCGCTAGCGCTATATGAGCGTGAAGATGTATTTCCTTCTGAATGTACAAAAGATGCACTAGACGTAGAACAAAAAGTCACAAAAGAAGAACATCCTGAACGCATAGACCTCACACACCTAGACTTTTGCACCATCGACCCAGTAACGGCTAAAGACTTCGATGATGCTATTTACTTTGACATGGGAGCACATACACTTTATGTGGCTATAGCAGATGTAAGCCACTATGTACCCTACTTCACTACCATAGACAAAGAGGCAAAAAAACGAGGTTTTACCACCTACCTACCACACAAGTCTTTCCCTATGCTCCCACGTGAACTGAGCGAAAATATCTGTTCACTTAAACCCAAAGTAGACCGTCTTGCATTTGTCGCTAAAATAGAGCTAGATAGAACCACGCTCAAACCCATAAAAGAAGAGTTTTTTGAAGCCATTATCCACTCCAAGCACCGCTTCAACTACGATGACATAGACAAAATTATAGACAACAATGGGTCTAAGACTACAGGCAAGGTAAAAGAGATACTCACCTACCTACTCCCTCTCTATGACATCACCAAACGCCTACGCAAAGCACGGCTACAAAATGGGTTTGACTTTAGAAGCGAAGAGACCAAAATAGCCCTAGATGCTGACCATCTTCTCAAAAGTACAGAGATAGAAACTGGTACACCCTCGCACTCCCTCATAGAAGAGTGTATGCTCCTAGCTAACCAAGCAAGTGCAAAACGCTTTACAGGGGAAGGAGATGGCATTTTCCGTATACACGAACCTCCACAGCTAAGCCGCATAGAACAATTACTCACAGAACTCGCAGCCATAGGACTCTACGTAGAAGAGTATGAAGACAGCCCTTCACTCATACGCTCCATACAAAAAGAAGCAGACAAAATGGGCTTAGCTTCAGAAGTAGATTCTATGGTCATCAAGTCTTTACGACGTGCGGAGTACAATGCCTACAATGTCGGACACTTTGGTTTAGGGTTTTCACACTACAGCCACTTCACCTCACCTATACGTAGATATTCCGACCTTATCTTGCACCGTCTTATTAAAGCACAGCTTTGCCAAGATGAAGAAGAAACAAGCTACCTTTTACGCAACTTAGAACCTTTATGTGCCAGAGTTAGCGAACTAGAACGTGAAGCCACTAAATGTGAGTGGGACTTCAGAGACCGTAAGTTTGCACGATGGGCAGAACAACATTTAGATGAAGTCTTTGAGGCAGAAGTTGTGGAAGCAGGAGAAGCTGCAAAAGCAGTATTACTAGGAGATATCAAGGGTATCATGGTCAATCTGCATGGTGATAATGTGATGTTATTTGATAAGATACGCGTAAAGATAAGTGAAGTGAATATTGCTCAAGCTGTCATTATGACTGAGTTGGTGGAAAAACTCTCTAAAGAAGAGATGGAGTTGTAATGTACCAAAAAGAATTCGACCAACGTCTCAGAAACGCTTTTCCTAAAGCTGTACTACTTTATGGTGAAAATGACTATCTTATAGACTATTACATCGATACGTATATCAAAAAGACAGATGCTAAAGAAAGTATGCTTTCACTTTACCATGATGAGTGGAACTTTGAACAGGCTAAGAACTTTTTGTCTCAGAGTTCGCTTTTTGGTGGGACGAATCTTGTAGTTGTAAAACATGATAAGAAAATACCAAAGAAAGAACTAGATATTCTTGTAGAACTAGCCAATAAAAACGAAGATAACTACTTCATTTATGGGTATGCAGGTGCATCAAAAGATGCAAGAAGTATGCAGGCAGCCTTTACTGACAGAAAGGGTGGTGCTTGGGTACGTTTCTTTGAGCCCAATGTACGTGATGGAGTAGTAGTACTCCAACAAAAGGCACAAGCCATACAGCTAGACATAGACCACTATGCCCTACAACATCTCATGCTGGTACTCAACAACAACCTAGCTCTCTGTGCCAACGAACTAGACAAGCTTGCCATACTTGGTACAAAAGTCACAGGCAAAGACATAGACAGACTTGTTTACTCCACAGCACCACTAGCTACTGAACAACTACTCATAGACCTCTTTAATAAAAAGCCGATTATAGAGACTATAACTAAACTACTAGACATCGGTGAAGATGAAGCTTCATTACTTCGTTCTACACAGTACTTTGTAAACCAAATATTTTTATTTCATGCCTACATAAAACTCAATGGTCATGTAGACTCAGCAGCAATTTTAGGGTACAAACTACCCAAACAAATAGAAGAACAAAAAGCACAGCTTGCTCTCAAGGTAAAATCTGCATCATTGTTAAAAATATTTGAACATTTACTGGAGAGTGAATTGATTATAAAAAAAGCTCCAAATACGCAAAAAGAAGTATTGATTTATAGTATGTTGATTAAGTTACAAGGTTATCTGTAGAATTTAGAATTTAGAATTTAGAATTTAGAATTTAGAATTTAGAATTTTTATATAATTACTCCTAAAAGTAAATAGATAAATATTTTTGATTAGTTGTGCTTAGATTTCTTGGTTTAAGTAAGGGAGTTTACGTCAAGTAAATGAGTGCACTCATCCAAGAAAGATGAGTGCAAATAATCATAAAGATTATCTATTTGAGATTATGCGAACATTTCTCTCATTACTCCACCAAACCACTCTCTAGTAGCCTTGGCAGTACCTGCAGATCTAAATTTACCTTTTCCATCTTTAGGTTTAGGTACATTACCTGCACCTTTAAGTACACCTGATTTATCAGCTGAGAATGTATGTGTTACCATAATAGCTTCTTCAGGTTTACCACCTACCATTGAGAAACATACGTTTGCTGCTTTAGCTGGAAGACCTTCTTTAGTGTCTTTTACTTTACCATTAAGTTGTGCAACTATTTGACCTGTTGCTCTGTGAGCACCCCAGATAGCTGTTTGTCCTGATGGTGGTATTTTATGTGTTACCGCATCACCGATGACATACACATTTTTATCTGATTTAGATCTAAAGCTGTATCCGTCCATCATTGCATATCCTGCACCATTGTGCTCAATATCAGCCATTGCAATAACAGGTGAACATTTATTGATAGGCATTAAGTTACATACTTCATACTTCTCTGTTTTAGATACACCTTTTTCATCATCAGCATCTTTAAACTCAGTAAACGTAATAGTCTTCGCAACAGGATCTACATCTGTTACTTCTGTAAGACCTTTATACTCGATAAAGTCTGCAAATAAATCTTTCCATGACTCTTTAAATGCTTTAGCTTTTGCAAATTTACCACCTCTAGTATCTAGAACAATTACTTTTCCTTTGATACCTTCATTTTTAAGGTAGTTTGCAACCATTGCTGTTCTCTCATATGGTGCGGGAGGACATCTAAATTTACCTTTTGCTGGTGGTACTATATATACGTTACCATCATCCATATTTTCAAGTTGTCTCTTAAGTGCTATATGCTCATTACCTGGCATAAGACCTGCTGGACACGCTGTTGCAATATGCGCGATTTTTTCTTTTGACCATTTTGGGAATTGTTTTTCATAATCATATGCAATACCTGGAGAAAGTACTAAGATATCGTATGCAATGTCACCCGCAGTTGACGTAGTCACTGTTTTTGCTTTTCTGTCTATAGACATTACTTCTGAGTTTACAAAAGTATAGCCATGCTTAAGTGCTGGTTGACCATAGTCACCTACAAACATACTAAGACTCATGTTATCAAGACCACCAAGTAATCCGTTAGATAATGGACAAGCCATGTGCATAGATCTTTTTTCTATGACTGTTACATCGATGCTTTTATCAGATTTTCTAATTGCTTTAGCCATTGTAAGTCCACCAAACCCTGCACCAACAATCACTACTGATTTACCTGTTGCCTTCTTAGCTGCTTTCTTTTCACTCGCTGTTGCCATTGTTGGAATCACTGCCGCTGCTGCTGCAACACCTGCAAGTTTAAATGTATCTCTTCTGCCCATTGCCATATTCGTCTCCTGAATTTAAATTTTGATAATCTCTTTACATTACATAAAGTAATCAAATTATGACAGATAAATGAGAAATGGAATAGTTTAATTGAAGATATAGATAAAATATTTTGAATATGTATCGAAAAGACACAAGGTGAAAAAAAGAGATTTGCTGGGGTTATAGATAACATAATGTATGGTAAAAAACCATACACTATTATTTACTCTAGGAGAGGTTATGCTTGAATAAGCTCAGCTGAGAAGTTTTTAAGTGTTTGTACTTTCGCTTCAGTTTCCATCAGTTTTTTAGCCCCACGTCTTCCAAACTCTGCTTTATGCTCTTGTTTAAAGGCATCAAAGAAATCTTGAAATTTATTTGGACCAAGTACTGCCACTGCCCAAATGTGATCATCTTTATCTATCTCCAAAACGATTTGAGCCAATCCTTGACTTGCTGGTCCGCCTACTACTTTTCCACCTTGCTTTGGATCATACGCTGCAAGGTGAGAAGAACAGACAAATACCCCTGGTTTTTCATATGCAAGTGTTTTTCCTGTTGTAGGAACGTATTGGAACATACTCATCGCTTTTTGAGGGTGTGTTAACTGGTGTGCACAAATCGCTGAAAAAGCAACTATAGTACCTTTGGCACCTGCACCACTTTTAAACATATACTCTGTACCATCTTCCGCTTTCAACTTAATGTCTTTGCCTGTAGCTTCTGGTAAATCAACCAATATAGCTGGTGTAGCAGCATGTGGATACATAAACACATAATTCTCTTCTTTTACTAATTTACTAGCTTTAAGTGGATTGCCCTCAGCATCTTTAAGTTGTACTTTTTCAAATGTCTGAAAAAGTGCACCATCTTCAGCGTATAATCTTTGAGTGATAAGTGAAGGAGCAATAGCAATCGCTACTGCAGTAGTCCCTGAGAGCTTTAAAAAGTTTCTTCTTTCCATGATATATTCCTTTTAGTTTAATTAAATCAATCAAATACTACAATATAATTGATTAATCTATATAAATATTATATATAAATTGTGTACAAATTGTTATAATGTGCGATTAAGTGATACTATAGTAAGATACTGCTTCCAAAATTCTTGCTCATTTTTGGACGAATATCTATTCGCTTATATGGGCTATTAAACCAAAAGGAACCCTATGAATTCTTACGAAACACTGTTTGTTGTAAAACCTACACTCACAGAAGAAGAAATTACAGCACAAATTACAAAAGTAAAAGACATTCTTACAAAAGAAGGTGCCGAGCTAGTTGGCACAAATGATATGGGTATGAGAAAACTTGCATACCCAGTACAAAAAAATGACAGAGGTTATTACACTGTTCTTTTTTATAAAGCAGAAGGTACAGTTATTAGCGAGCTTGAGAGAAATCTTAAAATCAACGAAGATGTGATTAAATTTCTTACTGTTAAATACTCTAACACTAAAGAAATGACACAGTTTAATAAACTTGTTGAAGCAGTAAACAAAGCTGCAACAGTGAAAGAAACACCCGTAGTAGAAGCAGCGACCACTGAAGAAGCTCCAGCCGTAGAAACAGTAGCAGCAGAAACACCAGCAGCTACAACAACTGAAGCATAATACGCCACTATATTAGGAGCAACCCTTTATGTACAATAAGATTATTTTAGCAGGAAACCTCACCAGAGACATTGAAGTAAGATACACCCAAAGTGGTGCAGCCATTGGCAATACTGCCATAGCAACTACTAGAAAATTCAAATCTCAAACAGGTGAACAAAAAGAAGAAGTTCTTTTTGTAGACATTACATTTTTTGGTAGAACTGCTGAAGTTGCAAATCAGTACTTACGTAAAGGTAGCAAAATTTTAGTAGATGGTAGACTCAAGCTTGACCAGTGGACAGCACAAGATGGTAGCAAGCGTTCTAAACATTCAGTCACTGTTGAAAGCATGACAATGTTAGGAAGCAAAGGTGATGACCAGCAAGGTGGCTACAATGCACCAGCAGGAGATACATATTCTCAGCCAGCACCAAGCCAATCAGCACCTTCATATAATGCACCATCACAACCTGCTCCAGCACAGAAAAGCCCAGAGTCTAACATCCCAGAAATAGACATCAATGAAGATGAAATACCATTTTAGTCAACAATATGATATATAACTTTACTGCAAAAGTAACTAAAATCATTTAATTTAGTTACTCAAAACTTTCCACATACAATAATTCAAAATACTATCTACGATATAATCTAACACTTGAAACAACAGGATACTCATGATACTCATAGGCATAGGTAACGTACTACAAAAAGATGATGGACTAGGTGTATATGCAGCTAGTTATTTGAATGACAATTATACCTTTTCCAAAAGTATAGACATCATTAATGGTGGTGTTGAGGGGATTCATCTTCTTAATGTGCTTGAAGAAAATAGCCATGTCGTTGTACTTGACTGTCTACAGCTCAATGATGAACCTGCTTCCATCTACGCCATACCTGCACAAGAAATATCTGGGTATGGACTCAACAACGGTGGGGCTCATGAGATAGGTATACTACAATGTATGGATATGATGGAACTACAAGGTAAAGAGGTTCCTGAAGCTATAGTTATAGGTATAGTACCAGGGGAAGTTACCTTTGAATTTGGGTTAAGCCCTGAACTTATTGAGGCATTTGATGGGTACATCTCTGTGGTACTGCAATACCTTGCAAAAAAAGGTATAGAGCATACTAAAAAGGAAGAAGTTACTTCCCTGCAAGATATTATGAATAGAGCAAAAGACCCCTCAGGTGTGATGATTTAGAAGGCTTACATCTTCATAGCACTGGTCTCCCATCCATCATATTGGGCATAATGAGACTCTGCAACATCTATGAGGTTTAAAGTAAGTTCATCTACATCATGGTAAAAAGCTTTATCTATACGGTAAAACTCTAAACCTTTCACGCCATCTTCATTTACTATATCTTTTCCAATTTTAAATTCCATTTCTTCCAATACTTTGATAAGCTCTTCTTTTTTATTTTCATTTTGAAAATAAAGTTTATGTTCTATAAGCCGTTCTAAGTGAAGGTTATCACCTTGTTCTTTTAGGTTATCACATACTTTATGGTTTTGTATAATTTGCCACTCTCTTGGAGTTGGATAGAGTAGTTTTTTATAGTAGTTCCATTCACCATCTTCTTGGTGTCCATTCGTTACATCATAACTACCATGTTCATTGAGTGCAAACTCTATGAAGTCTGGC
>Ga0256840_1000606_pt1 | contig 36109 bp, 29 predicted proteins | sample 355202metaG_FD_185969 | JGI IMG/M metagenome (GOLD analysis project Ga0256840, IMG submission 185969) | Hydrothermal vent microbial communities from Mid Atlantic Ridge, Atlantic Ocean - 355-202 | ecosystem: Environmental > Aquatic > Marine > Hydrothermal vents | place: Atlantic Ocean: Mid...
GAAAGACAAGTATATCACGGTAAATTGAGTTATGAAAAAAAATTATTTTGGATTATCCCTATAACACATACCATAACAGAACGAACCAAAAATGCACCTTATGGATATTTACCATTCAGTACATATTCAGGAGGATTTATTAATATGGAAAGCGGATTAGATAGCTATTCAGATAATTTACCAAGCGGTACATTTGTAAATCCAAGATATGGTTTTATACCAGTAGTAAGTGCTTTAGATATAAAAAGAAATGATGGGCAAGTAATACCAGATGATTACTTAAAAAATTATGCAGGAGGTAACACGCCAGAGGTAGCACTAACCACAGGTTTTGATAATTTTATAGTAGATTTTAACGCTTTTAATAGAGTTAATAATGCACATATATCATTCCAACCAAGAAACGGTAATTGGTTGGCAGATGAGCTACATGAAGAATTAAATTTAATAGAAGATTGCTCTAGTTTTTGTGCTAGTGCAGAAATTAAAGGAGCTGATGTTTTATGTAGCTCAGGAACTTATACAGTAACAAATTTAGCAACTACCGTAAATTGGTCTATTACAGATCCAAATAATCTAGTAAGTATTATAGAAAATGGTTCTGAAATAGTAATAAACCAAATAGACGATGATAGAAGTGGTTCCATTATATTAAATGTTACTTATGGAAACCCAAGATGCGGAATAGCTACAATTAGTAAAGATATTTGGATAGGAAAGCCAAGTATTCATATAATAAAAAGAGATTGTGATTCTATAGATTGTGATGTGGTAGTAGATGAGGCAGAAAAGCAAGGAATTATTTTTATACAATGGGAAAAAATTTCAGGACAAGGAGTTATTGAACAGAATCCAGATATTTATTCAGCTAATGTTGGAGGAGGAGCAAGAGAATGGCATTTTTATGGAAAAGTTACTGTAAGTAATGCTTGTGGTACAACCGTAAAGAATTTCACAATACATGGAGGTTATAATGATGGAGCTTCACCATGTAATCCTTATTATAGGATGGCTAAAGTAGCAAATAATCAATATAGAATGGCATATATAGAAGATCCTTGTAATCCAAATGCTCAAGAAGTAATTCGAAATATTAATAGAGCAGAATTATACAGTGCTTATGGTATTAAAGAAGAAGATTTAGTACCACAAGGAGGTAAAATAGCAGTAGATAACGCACAATCGGGAACTATAAAAATTATAAAAGCAGTTGTCGATAGCAATGTTGTAATTAAAAGAGTAATTGTTGATTAAAAATTTTGGAGTTCGATTATAATACCAATTCAGTTTTAAAAAAATCGAACTCCAAAATTAATTACTAAAAATCATTTTAACAAACGTAATAATTCTTTGTTAAATTTCGAATCAAAAATTTCTACTCTCTCTCTATATACGACGATTAGTAGTGGTTTTTGTAACTTATTTTTTTACACGTTTTTCATTTTGTTTTACAAAAGCGCCCCAACCAGTATACGATTTTCCACTAGCAACTTTTCCTTTATTGTAAAAATGACAAACAGCAGCAGCCAAACCATCGGTAGCATCTAAATTTTTAGGAAGTTTTTTTAATTGAAGCATATTTTGCAGCATTTTAGCAACTTGTTCTTTAGATGCATTACCATTTCCAGTAATTGCCATTTTTATTTTTTTGGGAGCATATTCGGTAATACTTACTTCGCGAGATAAACCAGCAGCCATAGCAACACCTTGTGCACGACCTAATTTTAACATCGATTGTACATTTTTTCCAAAAAAAGGAGCTTCAATAGCAATTTCATCAGGATTATACGTATCAATTAGTTGAATAGTTCGCTCAAAAATCTTTTTTAAACGCAAATAATGGTCGTCGTATTTTTTTAAAATAAGTTCATTTAATAAAATAAATTCCATTTGTTTATTAACCACTTTAATAATACCAAAACCCATTATTGTAGTTCCAGGATCAATGCCTAATATGATGGTTTCTTTGTTTTTCATTATTCTTAGTAAGGATGCAAAAGAGACTAAATGTATTTTTCGTTTCTTTGTTGCTCAAAAGTACAAAAACAATATTTGTAAAGAAGTTTATTGTTTTTGAAATTTTAAAAACTCAAAAGAGTTCTATGTATAAAATAAACTATAAATACCGTCAATTTTTATTTTTTCTCATAAAACTAGCTATTGTAGTTGGCGCTTTCTACTTTATTTATAAAAAAACGATACATAATAAAACCATTTCTTTAACGGATTTTATTTTGCAATTGGAGCAAATTTTTTCAGGAAATTATAAAGCAATAATGTACTTGTTTGGTTTTACAATTTTTAATTGGTTTTTTGAAATATTGAAATGGAAAAAATTGGTATCAACAATCAAAAATATATCTATTTTACAAGCAACCAAACAAAGTTTAGGTTCGCATACAGCATCTCTTTTTACACCAAACCGAATTGGAGAATATGGTGCAAAAGCATTCTATTTTCATAAAAATAAACGTAAAAAAATAGTATTATTAAACTTAATATCTAATGTAATACAAATGATTATAACCGTATTATTTGGTATTGCAGGATTGGTGTTTTTGGTTACAAATTACGATGTAGATTTACCAATTTTTAGAATGCGGAGACTGGTATATTATCTAGCAATTATTATTGTTTCATTGTTGGGAGGACGTTTTTTTATAAGTAAAAAAATACGAGGATTTTACTTAAATAAAATAATTAACTTTATTAAAAAATTACCAAAAATAATTGTTGTAAAAGCATTCCTTTTTTCGATAATTCGCTATTTCATTTTTTCGCATCAATTTTATTTTTTATTGCGATTATTTGGTGTAGAAACAGATTATTATACGATTGTGATGCTTATTTTTGCTATGTATATTATTGCCTCTATAATACCAAGTTTGCCAATGTTCGATTGGTTAATAAAAGGCTCTGTTGCAGTTTTTATATTTAGTTTTGTACCAATAAACGAACTTATTATTGTGAGTATAACCTTATTAATGTGGTTATTAAATTTTGCATTACCTGCAATTATAGGTTCTTATTTTGTGCTTAATTTTAAATTTTTTGATACAAATAATCGTAACAAAACAGAAACTTAATAGACTAATAAAATAAACACGTATGATTAAAGATATTTCTAACAGTATTCAAACTTATTTTAAAGCAATAAAGTTGATTCAAAAATTGAATTTATGGAAATACTTCCTAATTCCAGCAGGAGTTGGATTGGTATTAGGATTGGCTTTTATTTCAACAGCATATTCTTTATCGGATAATTTAGGTGCTTATATATCTAATTTTTGGCCCTTTGATTTTGGAAAGGGATTTATAACAGGTTTAACGACATGGATTTCTGGATTTTCTATCCTAATTTTAGGAATTATATTTTACAAACATATTTTAATGGCATTGTCAGCACCATTTATGACACCAGTTTCTGAAAAAGTAGAAGCATACCTTACAAAAAAAGCCATAGTAAAAAATAACTCGAAAACAGATTTAGTAAAACAATTAATGCGTTCCATACGATTAAATACAAATAACCTATTAAAAGAATTATTAATTACATTACCCTTAATGTTACTTAGTTTTATTCCTGTTTTTGGATTGTTAACAGTGGTATTAATTTTTTATTATCAGTCCTATTATACTGGTTTCGGAAATATGGATTATACCTTAGAGAGGCACTTAAATTATAGGCAAAGTAAACAATTTGTTAAAAAAAATAAAGGAATTGCAGTAGGTAATGGCGCCGTTTTTACATTAATGCTATTTATACCAATAATTGGAGTAATTGTAACCTTACCAATATCTGCCGTTGCAGCAACAATAGATACCATAAAAAGATTGGATATTTAAAAAAGAGTTACGTTACTTTTTTACTCTGTTGTAAATAAAAATTATGACAAGAACAGTAAATACAAACAATATATCTCTATTTTTGATACATTAAAAAAACAATTTTTGGTCTTACTTATTCTTATATCTATTTTGTACTTTATAGTAATCATATCCTTTATTATTGGATTTGACAAAGTAATTGTTTTAAAAAAAAGAAGTGTTAAACAACGATTTTCGATATTAATTCCGTTTCGAAATGAAGCAGAAAACATTGCTGCTTTAGCAAAAAGTTTGCAAGTATTAAATTATCCTAAAGAACAATATGAAATTATTTGGATTAATGATGCCTCTACAGATAATTCGGTACCTATTTTAACAGAATTTATTATAAAAAATAACAATTGGAAATTAGTAGACAATAAACGACAAAGCAATTCACCCAAAAAAGATGCCATACAAACTGCTATTTATAAAGCAAAATACAAATGGATTATTACAACAGATGCAGATTGTGAAGTACCTATAAATTGGTTGCAAAGTTTTAGTGGACTTATTACATCTTTACATGCAATTTCTAAGGAAGTAAATATGATAGCGGCACCAGTTGCTTATAAAACAGAACAGAAATTTTTACAAAATTTTCAAAATATGGACTTTTTAAGTCTTATAGGTTCTACGATTGGAAGTTTTGGTATTGGCAAACCATTTATGTGTAACGGAGCAAACCTTTGCTATCGAAAAGAAATTTTTTTTGAAGTTAATGGGTTTCAAGGAAATGACAATATTGCAAGTGGAGACGATGTTTTTTTATTAGAAAAAATCCAAAGAAAAAAACCAAAATCAGTACATTATTTAAAATCTAAAGATGCATTAGTAATTACAAAACCAGAAACTACTTTTAAAGGTTTAATTTTACAAAGAATACGTTGGGCTTCTAAAACATCTGCTACAAAAAATAGATTTGGTAAAAGTGTTGGAATTATTGTTTTTCTAATGAATTTCATACTTGTATTTGGTGTTATTTACAGTTTTTTTAATTTAAAATATCTAAATACAGTCGTATTAATTTTCGTATTAAAATTTAATATAGATTTTTTATTAATACATAAAACATACCGTTTTGTTGGTTTAAAAAACAATATAAAATCCTATATTGGAAGTAGTTTTTTATATCCATTTTTTGTAGTATACATCGTTTTACTTTCTTTTTTTAAAAAATCAGAATGGAAAAAATAAATTTTATATCGAACTCAAGTTAATAACTTATTGTACTTAAAGTAGTAATATTTGTAATATCCGTAGGATCTAAATTGTATTGATATATGCCATTATTAGCAACAACAATTAAGAGGTTATTTCGAATTATTACATCGAAACCAGCAACATTAATACTTGTTGAAAAAGTCATATTTTCAGGATCAGAAACATCAAAAATCTTGATTTCATCATCACAAACAATAAGATAATTGTTATACAAACCCAAACCTTTAGGATGTATCATATTTCGACTGTGAATGCGTATAGGGTTTTGAAGGTTGCTAACATTATACACTTCTAATAGATTAATATTATTACCACAATTAGAGTTAGAGTGTAAGGAAACATAAGCAAATTCGCCATCTGTTATTACAGGATCACAAGAGGTAAAATGACTTACGCTAGATTCTTGTAATGGAACTTCAGGATTATTCAAATTATAAATAAACATACCGTTTTGAGAACCAATAAATAAATTTGTATTGTGAGCAAATAAAGTTTCGATTCTAAAACCAACGGAGATTTTATTTAAAAAAACAGGGTTTGAAGTTGTACTAATCGAAAAAACATTCAAATCCATATCGTCAACGGTATACAGATAATCTCCAACTATTGCAAAACGTGCCGTAGAACCACCTTGACCAACCATATTATTTCCTATACCATTAGAATCGCTACTACATCCAATAAAAAAAATACCAATTAATATAAATTTTAAATATTTCATCTTTTTAGTGTATTAATTTTGTATCCAATTTACCAATACTTGTCCTTCAGGAATATTGGCATAGAATCCATCTGGAGAAATCATATCAGGAAAAACATTTCTAATTCGCTTTGTAACCGTTAAAGATTGCATGTTAGCACTCAACTCAACAGCAATTAAATCTCTTGCTTGATTAATGTACATGGTGTTATTTTTAATAGCCATATCGGTTGCTCCAGGAGCATTAATAAATTTGAGAGGTATCGGATTTGTAGTATTTGAATTATCATATACATGAAAACCACCATTTTTTTCGTTGATAAATAAATTGTCATTAAAGACATATATTTTTCCAGCATTTCCAATGTTAGTAGTATTTAAAAGAATAACACTATTCTCAAATTCAGCTCTATTCAAAAAAACAGGTGTATAATTGGATAATTCTTCTGGTTCTCGCTCTCCTCCTAAAAAAATACAGGATTGTAATAAAATTAATAAAATAAGGGAGATTAATTTTTTCATGGTTGTTAGTTAGAATACAAATATAAGAAAAAAAATATAGCTGTTAATAATACCAATTCAATTTCAAAATGCGCTAAATAGATTTGAAATTGAGTTGGTATAATCGGAATATTCTATGATTAAAAAAATCAACATCTTTTATTCGCAAAATTAGGATCCAATAATTTTAACCAAACATGCATTTTAAAAATAATTTTATTTTATTTGGAACGTTCGTTTATTTATTATATGTTTGTATTTTGAACGAACGTTCTAAAATATTAATTAAACACATAAAATATGAGTAATTTAAACAACAAAGTAGCTGTAATTACAGGAGGTAATAGCGGTATTGGTTATGCTTCAGCCAAAGAATTAAAAGCAAATGGAGCAACAGTAATAATAACAGGTAGAAATGCAGAACGTGTACAAATTGCTGCCAAAGAACTCGATGTAAAAGGCGTAGTTGCCGATGTTACAGATTTAAAACAAATGGATGATTTAGTAGAAACCGTAAAAAATGAATATGGAAAGATCGATATATTATTTGTAAATGCAGGTGTTTTTCAACCAGCACCAATTGGTCATAATACCGAAGAATCATTTGATTATCAGATGAATATTAATTTTAAAGGAGCCTTTTTTACATTAGAAAAATTTTCTCCAATACTTAATGATGGCGCATCGGTAATAAACTTATCTTCCGTTTTAGCAAATAAAGGAGTGGCAAATACAGCAATTTATTCTGCATCAAAAGCAGCAATGAACTCGTATACAAAAACGGCAGCAACCGAATTAGCTCCAAGAAAAATTAGAGTGAATTCCATAAACCCAGGACCAATAAATACACCAATTTATGGAAAAGCAGGTTTGCCTGAAGAAGCTATTAATGAAATGGCAAGTACATTTCAAGAAAGAGTACCTCTAAAACGATTTGCAGAACCTACCGAAGTAGCAAAATTAGTTAATTTTTTAGCCTCAGACGATTCTAGTTTTATTACTGGTTCAGAATATAATATTGGTGGAGGAATTACGATTAGTATCTAATTTTTTTAACTTATTTTGGAACAATTGTTCTAATATTTGTACCTTTGAAGGCTGAATTTAATTATTCGGCCTTATATTTTAATATTTATGCCTAGAGTAAAGTTATTTAGTGAAGAAGAAGTACTTCAAAAAACAATTAATTTGTTTTGGGAAAAGGGATATAATAATACTTCCATTCAAGATTTAGTAAATCATTTGGGAATTAATCGTGGTAGTTTATACGATACTTTTGGAGGGAAAAGAGCCCTTTTTGATAGAGCATTTAAGCAATATTTAAGTACAAATAATGATAGTTTAATTGCTTTTTTTGAAGCGCAAAAATCAATTAAAAAAGGATTTGAAAAATTTTATGAAATACCATTAAATGCAGCTGTTTGTGATAAAGGTGTTCGAGGTTGTTTTGCAGTAAATACCATTACCGAAATGCTTCCTGAAGATACAATTATGCAAGAGGTGTTAATAAAAAATAAAGCAATTATTGAGGGAGTTTTTTATAATTTTTTACAAAAAGGAGTTGCAAGTGGAGAAATAGACACATCTAAAGATCTTAAAAAAACAAGCTCTTTTTTATATTCTTTATTAAATGGATTATTGGTTACTGCTAAAATTAATTTTAATAAAAAAGAACTTTTAGAAACGGTAAAAACAGGATTGGTAGTTTTGGATTAATCTACGAATTAAAAATAGTATAAGTTTTAATTTATTAATATCTTCTTATTGTAAGTCGTTTTATCTGTATTAATTAGGATAAAATACAAACCTTTGGATAGTCTTGAAGCGTCTATTTTTAAAGAAGTTGTATTTAATATTTCTTTACCTAATAAAGAAATAATTTGAATAGATTTTAATTGTTGATCATCTTTAATTTCAACATAAATTAAATCATTTGCTGGGTTTGGATAAACGATTATGTTTTGATCATAAATTAAATCATTTACATCTAAAATATTACATTCTGTTTGATTTGCTACAAACGTAGCTGTATTATCGATATCTAACCAATTTGTAGTGCTATAATTAACATCATCGACAAGTACACAATTTAGGCTAGGATTGTTTTTTGCCCTAAAAGATCGTCTATAAATATTAATATTATTTCCATTTTGTATGTTTAACTTAGAGATATTAGTATTTGAAACCCAACAAACTTTTAAGTTACTATTATTTGATAAATCAATTGTACCAGTAATACCATAATTAGATTCTGAATCATAAAGACCAATTACAAAGTGTCGTAAATTTTGCCAACTGGAATAAAAATCAGGTAATTCACCAGAAAATTGATTACCGTTTATAAAAAAACCATCCATTAAGGTACAGTTGGATAACTGTACAGGAATTGTCCCTGTTAATGCATTTACCTCTAGAGATAAAGTCTTTAAATTAGTACAATTACCTAATTCGACAGGAACAATTCCGGTTAAATTATTATCCCAAAAAATTAAAGATTTTAAATGAATTAAATTTCCTATCTCAGGAGGAATTATTCCTGTTAAATTATTATGATAAAGGTCTATTTCTGACACCTTATTTCCTTCAATTTTAATACCATACCATGTATATACTGGAGAAGACGAATTCCAATTCATGTTATTATTCCAATTATTACCATCCGTAGCATTATATAAAGCTAATAAAGCATTTTTTTCAATAGTAGAAACAGGAGCATAAATATGTATAACTCTTCTATCGATAGTTAAGTTATTTACTATTGGACTAGATGCCTTACAAGTGTAATTAGCGGCATTACTTATTTGTGCATTATTTATAGTATAAGTTAAACCTGTTTCTCCTATAATTGGATTGTCATTTTTATACCATTGGTAAGTAACGTTAGTTCCAATAACAGTCGGCATTGTCATTGTATAATTATTTCCAATAACAATATCATAAATAATCTCATTTTCTAAATTTCGCATCGGACTGTATATAAAACGATTTATATTGGAAACATAATTTATAAATTCATTTTCAAAATTTATAAATTGAAAATTATTACGAGAAATATTAAAATATTCTAGTGCAGTTAGCCCTGTTAAATCTGGAATTAAGCCACTAATATTATTATTAGCAACAGAAAAGGATGTCAAAAAAGGAAGGTTTTGTAGTTCTGTTGGTAAAGTACCAGTCAAATTATTAAAATAAAGATCTATTTCAGTTACATGGTCTTGACCATTAATATTTTCTACTGTTATGCCTCGAAAAGTTGCAACTGGATTTGTGACACTCCAATTCATATCATTATACCAACTACTTCCGTTTGTTGCGTTATATAATGTCATTAAGGCATCTTTTTCTGAGCTAGGAACTTGAGCGAAAGTTAACGATAGAGTAAAAAATAATAGTATAGATAGTATTTTATTTTTCATATTTTTTTGTTTTATTAACCTTAATTAGAAAGTTAAGTTAAAAGTAATATAACTATGTTAATTTACCAAATAAAAATCGTGTGTATCAAATTCTACACCATTAATAACAATTGCAATTTGATGTAAACCAAAATGAAATTTTCGAGTTGAAATTGGTTTAAAAGATTGCTTTCTTTCTACGATAATTTTAGATTTTCCTGCATATTCTTTTTCACTAATTTTATATACTCTTTTAGTCAAAGAACCGTTTGCTTTTTGGTAATAAATAGCATACTCTAATCGTAGTTTAATACTTAATTTACTTAAGTTTGCTAGTAAAAAAGAAAACGAGAAGTAATCGCCAGATTTAATGTTTTTATTTTGAATTTTAAATTCAGAAATTGTAATATTTTTTACAGAACCAAAACCAAATAATATCATTATTTTAGGATTTCCTTGTTTTAATAAAGTCCGACATGCATGTTTAACTAGTTTATCCGTTTTTAAAGTATTACCAATCCATTTTTTCGCAATTTTAATAACCATTTCGGGATTATCTTTTGCAATATCGTTAAGGTTATTTGCAACACTTCGTCTTACATATTCACTTTCGTCATTTTTTAAATTTTCTAAAACAGGAAAGATAGATTTTGGATCTTTTTTTAAAGCAGGTAATGCCATTGCCCAAGGTAATCTTGGTCTGCAACCTTCCGAAGCAAAACGCCTTACATGTTTGTTTTCATGCATGGACCAAAGTAACATTTGTTCCATCATTTTAATTGGATATTTTACAATAAATGGACGAACAGCAAATTCGCAACTTGTAAATTGTGTAAGTGTTTCTAATGCTTTTATTGAAGTTTTAAAATCACCCAAACCATATAATTCTACAAATTCTGGTAAAAACATCCATTCAAAACTTTGTCCTTTAACATTATTTTTTTCTAATTGTTGTCCAATTTCTAGAATAATCGAAATCATAGATTTGTAATCATTTGGCAGTTGTTTTTTAAGAGCCAAAGTAATATGTCGCATTCGTTGTTTAAGTTCTTTACTTTTCCAATCAACATCAAAAATAGTATTTAAAAAAAGCGTCTTATCAAATTTAGGAATTACTTGCTGTATCGTTACACAAAATGTATTTATAAATTCTTTATTATAGACATTTTTTAATGGTTCCATGTATTGTTTTTAGAAATCCGTTGGTGACTTTAAGGTAAATATTTATTTAGAACGGAGGTTTATAGTATTTTATTATGTCTTAATTTTTCTGCAATTTGCACAGCATTAGTTGCAGCTCCTTTTCTTAAATTATCCGAAACAATCCATAGGTTTAATGTATTCGGTTGCGAGTAGTCTCTACGTATTCTACCTACAAAAACGGCATCTTTTCCTTGTGCGTAAATAGGCATAGGATAGGTATTGGTTTTTAAATCATCTTGTACTTCAATACCTTCGGTTTCTTGTAATAACTTTCGGAGTTCTATTAGATCAAATTCCTTTTCAAATTCAATATTTACCGCTTCACTATGTCCGCCAACTACAGGAATCCGAACTGCCGTTGCTGTAATTGCAATAGTTTTATCGTTTAATATTTTTTGTGTTTCTTGTACTAATTTCATCTCTTCTTTAGTATATCCATTTTCTTCGAAAACATCGCAATGTGGAATCGCATTTCTATGAATAGGATAATCATAAGCCATTTCTCCATCGATATTGTTATACTCGTTTTCTAATTGCCGAACGGCTTTTACTCCAGTACCAGTTATAGACTGATACGTAGATATAACGAGTCTTTTAATTCTATATTTTTGATGTAAAGGAGCTAATACCAATACCATTTGAATGGTCGAACAGTTTGGATTTGCTATAATTTTATCGTTTTTTGTTAAGCTATTTGCATTAATTTCTGGCACTATTAATTTTTTTGTTCCATCCATACGCCAAGCCGAAGAATTATCAATTACTACAGTACCAACTTCGGCAAATTTTGGAGCCCATTCTAAAGATGTATTTCCTCCAGCAGAGAATAGCGCAATTGTTGGTTTTTGTGAAACAGCTTCTTGTAAACCAATAACTTTATAAGTTTTGCCCTTAAATTTAAGCTCTTTTCCTACCGATTTTTTGGAGGCAACCACCAATAATTCCGTTATCGGAAAATTCCGTTCTGCTAAAATTTGCAACATGATATTTCCTACCATTCCTGTTGCTCCAACTACTGCTACTTTCATACTATTTAATTTTAAAAAATTGTCTTATACCAAGTTGACTTCAAAATAAGTCATAAACTCTTTATCTTTTTTCATGCTACTTCACTTAAAATCAAATAGGTATTATAAAACAAATTGATTATTCAATATTAATAAACAAAAGTAGTAAATTGCCATAAATTTTATATCGAAATAAGAATGATTATCATCTATAAAAAAACAAAACAATTCAAATACACTTATGTGTACCGAAGAGATTATAAAAGCTTTGAAGATACTTTTTTAATAAATACTATCGTTGCTTTAGACTACCTTTACGAAAATGATATTTTATTAGTAAACTACAAAGCAAAATTTTTAAAGAAACAAAACGAGGACAAACAAGTAAATATTATCGATGTCTTGGTAGATAAACCTAAAGAACCAGTATATATTAGGCAATTTCATAAAAATCAATACCAACCAGCAACAAATACTATTTTCTTTAACGATACACAAGGAGCTACGTTCCGAAAAAATTATAGAAAACGTTTTACATCAGATAATAAAGGGTTTAATTCTCCTTTAGCTTTATTTGCACACGAAATTATTCATTGTTATCACGAATTACACGATAGTAAGCACTACCACGAAAGAAGACGAAATCATTCTACAAAAGGAAAAAAAGTGGTACAGTCTGGAGCGGATTTATCCTATCCAAATAAAGAAGAAGAATTGGTAATTTTATTAACCAATCAAGTGGTAAAAAAATTAGGCGAAGATATTAGAACCAATTATGGTCGTAATTATTACGATGTAGACAATGTTTTGTCTACTCGAGAAAAGATTGTTTAATTAATGCTTAATAAAGAAACGCCATATAGAGCAACCATAAAATAAACAACAATAGTCATCGCTCCAGCATAATCTTTAGCCAAACGCTGTCCAAAAAGGAGGAGTAATAAGGTTTTGGCAGAAATTACAGCAGCCCAAAATCCGATTTGAGTGTTACTATTACTATATATTTGAAACACACCAACCACAGATAACACACCAGCAATTAATTCCATAAAAGCAATAAAACCAAGCATTAATTTAGATTTCCCTTTAAAAAAAGTAGCTTTAAAATGATCGTTAAAATAGGCAATATTACCATTCCAATCCATAAATTTATCTATTGCAGAAGTCAAAAAAGTAAGGATTAGAAATCCTAAAATTAATAATTGAGGTGCAAATTTGGTACTTGCTTCTATTAATGTGTTCATGTTTTAAAAAAAAGTATTTGGTAAAGATACAAAATAAGTCAATAAACCCATATCTTAAAATTTCTTTACACTTTATGTAAAACTAAATTACCTATTAATAACAATACCAACGATAAAAACCTCTTGAGCTATATAATTATAAAATAAAAAAGAAAGCAAGATTCAAATCACAAATGCAATATTTGTGTTAAATAATAATTTATTCCTTACAAATATAAATTATTATCCAACGATTATTAATTAAAATATATTTATTGCGATTATTTTGTAATTTTGTGACTAGAATAAATTTAATCTCCAAAAAACAAACCAAAACGAATTCTTGTATTTTGTAAACGGTTACAATATGGTTATTTACAATTACTAATAATAGGTATAAAATTAGTAAAAAGAGTACGTAAATTTACAGTAATTAATCTAATAGAAGTTTCGGTTTTAAACCAAAAATTCTTTAAAAATTCCAATCTAAAAAAATCCACACTAATGAAATCAAAAACCCATACTTTAATTAAAATTATTTTACTAATCGGTTTTGTATCTGTTGCTATTATTTCTTGTAAAAAAGACGGTAAATCTTCTAATAACGATAATCTTTTTAAATTTAGAGATTATATTTATTACACAACTTCTGGTAAAATATCGACCTCCGATCCAATTAAAATTGCATTATCAAAAGATGTAGAAGGTTGGGAAGCCAATCAAGAAATAACAGATGCTATTTTAAGTATCTCGCCTTCTGTAAAAGGAAAATTACAAACATTAGACAAAAGAACATTGATTTTTAAACCAGATGCACCTTTAAAGTCAAATACTACCTATACAGTTACATTACATCTTAAAAAATTATTTCCAATAAAAAAAGAATTCAAAAAATATAAATTTTCTTTTAGTACAATAAAGCAAAATTTTAAAATAAATACAAACGACTTGCAATCGTATTCTAAAAATTGGCAATATCTAAAAGGAAATATTCAATTTGCAGACGAAATTGATTTGAAAAATGCAAAAAAAGCCATTACAGCGACACAAAAAGGAAAAAAATTAAATCTAAAATGGGATAGCGATAACGCATTAAATGGCAAATACTTTAATTTTACCATAGACAGTATTCAGCGTTATGATGACGATAGTACTATTGCGATTAATTGGAATGGAAAAAAGCTAAATATAGATAATAAAGGAGAAAATTCTTTTAAAATAATTGGGAAAAATAATTTTTCGGTAGTTGGAGTACAGGTGTATAAATCGCCAGAATTACACGTGCAAATTAATTTTTCAGATCCACTAAAAAAACAACAAAATTTTAATGGATTGGTAACTTTAGAAAAAGGAGGGAAATTAAAATATACCGTAAATGGAAATGTATTGAAAGTATATCCAAGTAATCGAATTGTTGGCAATGTAAATCTAGAAATTTTTACTGGAATTAAAACAACAGATAATATAAAGCTAAAAAAAGCATATTCAGAAAAAGTAGCTTTTGAACAATTAAAACCACAAGTAAAATTGATAAATAGTGGTGTTATATTACCAAATTCAAACAAGTTAAATTTTAATTTTGAAGCTGTAAATTTAAAATATGTAGATGTTCGTGTAATTAAAATCTACGAAAATAACGTACTACAATTTTTACAAAGTAATAATTTAGATACCGATAATAAATATCAAGTTCGTAGAGTTGGAAGACGAATTGCTAAGAAAACCATTAAACTAATTAATAGTGATATCGAAAATGATGGAAAATTTAAAACCTATTCGGTAGATTTATCTAAATTAATTCATGCAGAACCAGGAGCAATTTATAGAGTAGAGTTAAGCATGAAACAAGAATACGCTTTATATATTTGTGATGGTTCAGAAACGGTTTCAAACAACGAAGACGATTACGAAGAAGACTACTATGAAGACGATTACTATTACGATGAAACACAAAATTATACCATAGCAGAGGCAAAAGAATTAGACGAACGAGAAGAACAATATTGGGATAACTTAATTTACAACTATAAAAATAATAGCTATTACAATTGGGAAGATCGTAAAAACCCATGTAAAGAAGCATATTATAATCAAGATAGTAGAACAGTTAGTCAACATATATTAGCATCAAACTTAGGAATTATCGCAAAAAAAGGAGAAAACAAAGAGTATTATTTTGCAATAACAGATATCCTAACAACAAATCCAATAGCAGGAGCTACCATTAAATTATACAATTACCAACAACAAGAAGTTGGAACAACAACAACAGATACAGATGGATTCGCAACCTTTCATCAAGACAAAAATGCGTACTTTGCAATTGCAAAAAAAGGAGTAAATACGACCTATATAAAATTAGATGATGGACATTCATTATCTTTAAGTAAATTTAATGTTTCAGGAAAACAAATAAAAAAAGGACTTCTAGGATATATTTACGGAGAACGAGGTGTTTGGAGACCAGGAGATACACTGCATTTGAATTTTATTTTAAATGATAAAGCAAATCGACTACCCAAAGGACATCCTGTAAAAATGGAAGTTACCGATGCCAGACAAAAATTAATTTACAAACAAACCTTAACACAAGGAACAAATGGTTTTTATAAGTTTGATGTACCAACGTCGGATACTTCGCCAACAGGAAACTGGAGTGCAAACGTAAGTGTTGGAGGAGCGTCCTTTTATAAATCTTTAAAAGTAGAAACTATCAAACCAAATCGACTAAAAATTAATATCGATTTCTCGGACGATTTATTACACGCAAAAACACCAATTGTTGGAAAATTAGGAGTAAAATGGCTACATGGAGCACCAGCAAAAAATTTGAAAGCAGATATCAATGTAAAATTTAGTAATGCATATACAAGTTTTCCAAAATTCCCAAAGTATGTATTTAAGGATCCAACACGAAGTTTTAATGGCGAAGAATTAACCATTTTTGATGGAAAATTAGACGAAGAAGGAATGGCAGATATTTCTAAAAAAATTAATTTAGGAAATAAAGCACCAGGAATGTTAAAAGCATCCTTTTTTACAAGAACATTTGAGAATGGAGGAGATTATTCGATGGATGTGTTTAGTAAGAATTATGCGCCCTATATTTCATTTGTAGGATTAAAGTCGCCTAAATCACGTTCGTACGGTTCGTATTATACCAACGAAGATATTACATTTGATGTAGCAACAGTAGACGATAAAGGAAATCCAATAAAAAGAAAAGGATTAGAAGTAAGCATTTACGAAATAAAATGGCGTTGGTGGTGGAGTTCTTCTTACGACGATTTAGCATCTTATAGCGGAAGTAAATACCACAAACCGTATAAGGCATTTAAAATAAATACAGATAGCAATGGTAAAGCGTCTTTTAAAGTAAATGTAAAAGAACACGACAATTATTATGGAGGGCGATTTTTAATACGAGTATATGATCCAAAAAGTGGACATGCAACAGGACGTACAGCTTATTTTTATAAAGATTGGTGGAGACGAAGTAATAATAGTGGAGACAAAGAAGCAGCAAAAATGTTGGTATTCTCTTCCGATAAAACAAAATATAATGTTGGAGAAACAGCACGAATTACTTTTCCATCAGGAACAGAAGGAAGAGCTTTAGTAAGTATCGAAAATGGTGTAAAAGTAGTGGGTAGAAAATGGGTGAAAACAAAAAAAGGAGAAACCGTTGTCGATATTCCAATTACCAAAGAAATGTCACCAAATGTATTTGTAAACATTTCCTTATTACAACCACATGCATCGGTAGAAAATGACTTACCATTACGTTTATACGGAATAATACCAATATTGGTAGAAGATCCAAATACGAGAATTCAGCCCGTAATAGATATGCCAAAAAAATTACGCCCAGAAGAAGAATTTACTGTAAAAGTAAGCGAAAAAGAAGGTAAAAGAATGACGTATACAATTGCAGTAGTCGATGAAGGATTATTAGATTTAACACGATTTAAAACACCAAATGCATGGGATGATTTTTACCAAAGACAAGCTCTAGGAGTAAAAACTTGGGATATTTTTGACGATGTAATAGGAGCATATTCAGGAAGTATAGAGCAAGTGTTTGCCATAGGAGGAGATGAAGAAGCAAAAGGGAAAAAAGCAAAAAAAGCAAATCGCTTTAAACCAGTAGTAATGACATTAGGACCATTTACAATTGCGGCAAATAAAAGCAAATCGCATACTATAAAAATGCCAAAATATATTGGTTCGGTTCGTACTATGGTAATTGCAGGAGATAATAATTCGCCAGCTTATGGAAATGCACAAGAAACAACACCAGTTAAAAAACCATTAATGGTATTGGCTTCCTTGCCACGAAAATTAAGTCCAGGAGAAAAAGTAACCCTTCCAATAACTGTTTTTGCAATGGAGAAAAAAATTAAAAACGCAAAAATATCCTTAAAATTAAGCGACGGAATTAAAATTGTAGGAAATAAAACACAAAGCTTACATTTTGCAAGTCCAGATGAAAAAATGGCATATTTTGAACTGGATGTATCCGAAGCAAAAGGAATTAGTAAAATAGAAGTAATAGCAGAAGGAAATGGCGAAAAATCGTCTTATGAAGTAGAAATAGATGTAGTAAATCCAAATCCGATTACCAACAAAGCAAAAGATGTCGTTTTAGAACCAAATGGCACACAAATTATTGATTTTGCTACATTCGGTATTAAAGGAAGTAATAGTGCAGAAGTAGAATTTTCTACCTTACCAGCAATGAATTTTACACAACGTATGGAATATCTAATTCGTTATCCACATGGATGTGTAGAGCAAACAACATCGAGTGTATTTCCACAATTATACTTAGGAGATATTTTCGATGTAACAGCGCAGAAAAAACAAACCATGGAAAGCAATGTAAAAATTGCCATCAAAAAATTAGGAAACTTCCAAACACCAAGTGGAGGTTTAAGTTATTGGAGTGGTCAAAATTCAGCAAACGATTGGGGAAGTAGTTATGGAGGTCACTTTATGATAGAAGCAGAGAAAAAAGGATTTGTATTACCACTTACTTTTATGAGCAATTGGATAAAATATCAAAAACAAGCAGCAAAAGATTGGCGATCAGATAATCGTTATAACAATACTTTAAATCAAGCATATCGTTTATACACTTTAGCACTTGCTGGTCATGCAGATTTATCTTCTATGAACCGATTACGAGAAAGTAAATTGAGTAATGATGCAAAATGGCGTTTGGCCGCAGCGTATGCAATGGCTGGACAAAAAGAAGTTGCTAAAAAATTAACAAATACGGCAAATATTGACTTCCAACCATATCGATATGATTATTACACTTATGGATCTGTAGATAGAAATAGAGCAATGGCAATGGAAACCATGCTGCTTATTAACGATAATCAAGCTATTGAAATTGCCAAAACCATTGCAAGAAGATTGTCTTCAAAAAGTTATATGAGTACACAATCTACGTCATATAGTTTATTAGCAATGGCAAAAATGGTAGAGAAAAATGGAGGAAGACCAATGAATATAAAATATACTTTAAATAGTAATTCAGGAGCAATAAAAACGAAATATGCAGTAGCGCAACGCAGTTTAAAAGTAAAGCAAGGCGAAAATAAACTTACCATAGTAAATAATGAAGCAAATACGGTTTTCATAAGAGTTTTAAATACAGGTATTTTACCACTAGGACAAGAGATTGCCGAAAAACGAAATCTAAATGTTCGAATTGTATATAAAGACAAAGACGGAAAAAATATTGATGTTAGTAAATTAACACAAGGAACGGATTTTATGGCTTCTGTAACCATAACTAATGATAAAAGAGAATATGTAAACGATATTGCACTTACAGAAATTTTCCCTTCAGGATGGGAAATTGTAAACACTAGATTTACAGATTATGGTAGTGTAAAATCCAGTTCGGCAAACTTTACAGATATTAGAGATGATCGAGTTAATTTTTATTTCCATTTAGGAAGTGGACAAAGTAAAACATTTAACGTATTACTTAATGCATCTTATTTAGGTAAATATTATTTGTTTGGCGTACAAGCAGAAGCAATGTATGACGATGATTTCTTTACAAGAACAAAAGGACAATGGATTGAGGTGGTAAAATAAGAAGAAAGTAGATTTATTAACCTGAGTTCGACCTAAACTTGTAATCAAAATTTTTAGCCTTTTTCTTAGACGAAGCGTGGCTTTGAAGGACTATTTTTTAGTTTGAAAAGACATAACGAAGTATAAGAAAAAGGCTGACCCGAGCAAAGCATATCATGAACTCCAAATTAAAAAATATAAAAGTGTGAATAATTAATAATAAATCTTCGTTTTTATTGTCCAAATCTCACTATTTATAAGACTTCTTTGATGTAAGTTTAGGTCGAACTCAGGTTATTACAAATAGTAGGTTAGGGTTTTATGCTCCAAAAAATTCAAGAAAGAGAACCCTAATTTACATAAAATACCAAGTTGCCCTTAAAATTGTATGCTAAAAAAACATGTTGATTTTTTTGGCACATCTTAAAATTAAATAGGTATTATCGTCTAAATTCACTCAATAAAATAGCAGTAGCAGTAGCAACGTTTAAACTTTCGGTTTGAAGTAGGTTGCCAAATCTAGGAATACTAATTTTAGTAGAAGCAAAATTAAGAATTGCATCACTAATTCCATTAGCTTCATTTCCCATAACTAGAATACCATCATTAGGTAAAGCAGTTTTATATACATTTTTTCCATCCATTAAACTCACAAAAACAGGCAAGTCGGTTTTAGAAATATAATCTACCAAATTGGTATAAATTATAGAAATACGAGTTAAAGAACCCATAGAAGCTTGTACTACTTTTGGATTAAAACAATCTACAGTTTTTGTAGAGCAAACTAATTGTTTAATACCAAACCAATCACATAAACGAATAATTGTTCCTAAATTACCAGGATCTTTAACAGCATCTAAAGCGACAATCAAACCAGAATTTAATGTCGATTTGGTTATGGGAATTTTAAAAACTCCTAAAATTTGATTTGGATTTTTTAAAGCAGAAATTTTTTTAAGTTCCGATGCAGAGATTAGTTGTTTATTATCAGTAGATAAAAACGCCTTAAATTCGTTGGTATAAAACACCTTTTCTATCTCAAAATTAGACGAAATAAATTCCAAAACAGACTTTTTACCTTCAACAATAAATAAATTATATTTATTTCGGTACTTTTTTTGCTGTAAACTAATTATTAACTTAATTTGGCTTTTGCTTAACATCTAAAATATATTACTTTTGTCGTGACCTCCGTTTTCGGTAAAATTGTAGTAGTAATTTCCAATATTAAAAACACTATTCTATTGTATAATACCTTCACAAAAATAATACTAATTATCGTATCTATTACATATATTACTTCTTGTAATTCTGTAAAAAGGTTAAGTGATGAAGAATATCTCTTACAAAAGAATACGATTTACGTGAATCAAAAAAAATCAAAAAAAATAGAATTAGAGCGTTTTTTAAGACAAAAACCAAATCAAAAAGTATTAGGAATGCCTTTTGCACTTCATGTTTATAATTGGTCGAATCCAAATTTTGAAAAAACGTATGAAGAATGGATTATTAACCATTCTAACACAAATAATTTTGTCAGTTCTGTTTTTTCAAAAAAACAGGTAAAAACAATTTATAAGTTTAATAATAATTGGAATAATTACATTAAAAAAAGTGGAGAAGAACCAGTTATTGTAAATTCTAAAAAAACAAAAAAAAGTGTCAAAACATTAAAAGAATATTATAAAAATAGAGGTTTTTTTGATGTGAAAGTTTCTTCAAAAGAACATATCATTGGCGAAAAATTAAAAAGTATAGACTATGTAATAACAACAAATAATGCTTATTACTTAGATAGTATTCAAACAAAAATAAGCTCGCCTATACTAAATCAGATTTATAAAAGTAATGCAGAAAAATCATTTATTAAAAACGGACAACAATTTGATAGAAGTAATTTTGAAAAAGAGCAAATTCGATTAACACAGCTTTATCGAAATTCAGGAATTTACCATTTTGGAAAAGATTATATTAAATACGATATGGATATGCGAGATTCTACATCTTTTAAAAAGAATATCGTATTAAAAATTACCAATCAAGTTGTAGAAAAAGACGACAGTGTATACACCAAGCCATTTAAAGTGCAAAAAGTCACTAAAATTAATGTGTATACCGATTATAGTTATAATACAAAAGATAAAAAATATTTAGATTCAGTAACCTATAAAGGATATACTTTCTTTGCACATAAAAAACTTAAATTTAGTCCAAAATATTTATCCAATGTCTTTGGAATTACTCCGAATGGAATATATAAAGACTCCGAACTGACTTTAACCAAGCAGTATTTAAACGATTTAAAAATATTTAGAACACCAATTACAATTAATTATAGAGAAAATAAAGATGAAAATCTTACAGCAAATGTCTTTTTAACACCTTTAAAAAAGTTTGGAATAGATACTAAGTTAGAAGCGACACATTCTAATATAAAACCATTTGGAATACTTGGAAAGTTTGGAATAATTGATAGAAATATATTTAGAGGATCCGAAATATTCGAATTTTCTATACAAGGTTCTTTTCTTAATGTATCCGAAGATACTTCGGATCCAAATTTTAATTTTTTTGGTTTAACGGCATGGGAGATTGGAGCAAATACCTCTTTAAAAATTCCGCGAATATTTTTTCCTTTTAAAACAAACAAACTTATTCCAAAAAGAATGCGACCAACAACCAATATTGGTTTGAGTACAAGTTTTCAAAAAAATATTGGATTAGACAGGCAAAATATTACTGGAAATATTAGTTATAATTGGAAATCAAGCAATAAAGTAAAACATCAATTTGATTTAATTAACATACAGTATATCAATAATGTAAATTCTATAAATTATTTTGATATATTTGGCTCCGAACTTGTAAAATTAGGAACAGTAGCACAAACGATAATAGATCCAAATAATATGGATAATAACGGACAAATAACCAATGAATTAGGTTATATAAATTATGTGTTAAGTCCATCTAATAATTTTATAAATACCGATTTTGAAAACTATAATATAGTACAAAAAGTAAAGGAAAGAAGAGATATTATAACAGAAGATGTATTGGTGCCAATCTTATCATACTCTTATACATTTAATAACAAAAAAGGAATTAAAGACAATGCTTTTTCTTTTTTTAGAGGAAAGATAGCTTCAGCAGGATCTATAACAAGTACATTAACAAAGAAAAATGCAGAAGGAAGAAAAGTTCTTTTTGGTTTGCCAGTGGCGCAATATGTAAAATTGGAAATGGAATATAAAAGGTATTGGAATTTATTTAATGACAATAATGTCGTTTTTAGAACCTTTGTAGGAGCAGCATTACCGTTTGGCAATTCTACCGAAATTCCATTTAGTCGAAGTTATCGAGCAGGAGGATCAAACGATATTAGAGCATGGAAAACTTTTGATTTAGGACCAGGTTCTTCAAAAAGTAATTTGGATTTTAATATAGGAAATTTAAAATTTATTTCTAGTTTTGAATATAGATTTAAAATAATTAATAGTTTGTATAGCGCCTTATTTATTGATGCAGGAAATGTTTGGGACATAACTAATTCTGATTTAACAAGCGAAGAAGCGAAATTTAAAAGTTTAAAATCATTACAAGATATTGCAATTGGTTCTGGTTTTGGATTGCGATATGATTTTGGATTTTTAATCTTTAGAACAGACTTTGGATTTAAAACGTACGAACCATATCTACAAAACAACAAATGGTTTCGTAATTATAATTTTAAACATGCCGTTTTTAATTTTGGAATAAATTATCCTTTCTAAACAGAAGTAAAATCTCTTTTTTGTATTTTTGTACCTCATTATAATTCAAAAAAATGTCAAAAAAAATAAAATCAGGAGTGGCTAGTGGAAATACAGTCCAAGAAATATTTCAACTAGCAAAAGCGAAAAAATTTGCTTTACCAGCAGCAAATGTAATTGGATCAAGTTCGATTAATGGTGTTTTAGAAGCAGCAAAAGAGGTAAATGCTCCAGTAATAGTTCAATTTTCAAATGGAGGAGGGCAATTTAATGCAGGAAAAGGATTATCTAATGAAAATCAAAAAGCAGCAATAGCAGGAGCAATAGCAGGAGCAAAACACGTACATTTATTAGCAAAATCATACGACATTCCTGTAATTTTACACACAGACCATTGCGCAAAAAAATTATTACCTTGGATAGATGGTTTATTAGATGCAGGAGAAGCTTTTTATAAAGAAAATGGAGTGCCATTATTTAGTTCGCATATGATCGATTTATCCGAAGAACCAATCCAAGAAAATATCGAAATCTGTAAGCGGTATTTAGAAAGAATGGATAAAATGGGAATGACATTAGAAATCGAATTAGGTATTACAGGAGGAGAGGAAGATGGTGTAGATAATACAGATGTAGATGCCTCTAAATTGTATACGCAACCAGAAGAAGTAGCCTATGCATACGAAGAATTGTTAAAAGTAAGCAAACGATTTACCATTGCAGCATCATTTGGAAACGTACATGGTGTTTATAAACCAGGAAACGTAAAATTAACACCAAAAATATTAGATAATTCTCAAAAATTTATTGAAAAAAAATACAATACAGAAGCAAATCCAGTAGATTTTGTATTTCATGGAGGATCAGGATCAACAGAAGCCGAAATTAAAGAAGCAATAGGTTATGGCGTAGTAAAAATGAATATCGATACAGACCTACAATATGCATTTATGGCAGGAGTTCGTGATTATTTTAATCAAAATGCAGCATATTTAAAAGGGCAAATAGGAAATCCAGAAGGAGACGATTTGCCAAATAAAAAATATTATGATCCAAGAAAATGGTTGCGCTTTGGAGAACAATCATTTAAAGAGCGATTAAAACAAGCTTTTAAAGACTTAAATTGTATAGATGTACTTTAAAAAAGTTAATAAAATTTTTGTTTATTTGTTGAATCGTTTAAAACAAATAAACACAGTAACGAATAAACATAAATTATGAGTTGGTTTAAAAGAAAAGATAAAGGAATTACGACTTCAACAGAAGATAAAAAAGATGTTCCTAAAGGGCTTTGGTATAAAACTCCAAGTGGAAAAGTTATTGATTCTAACGAATTAAAAGAAAATTTATATGTGAGTCCAGAAGATGGCTATCACGTAAGGATAGGAAGTAACGAATATTTTGAAATATTTTTTGATGACAATACATTCCAAGAATTAAGCAAAAATTTAATTTCAAAAGATCCATTAAAATTTGAAGACACTAAAAAATATGTAGATCGTTTAAAAACAGCACAAGAAAAAACAAAATTAAAAGACGCAGTTCGCACAGCAGTTGGTAAATCTCTTGGTAAAGAATTAGTTATTGCAGCAATGGATTTTAGTTTTATTGGAGGTTCAATGGGAAGTGTCGTTGGAGAAAAAATAGCACGAGCAATAGATTATTCCATCAAAAAAAATATTCCATTTTTAATGATTTCAAAATCAGGAGGAGCACGTATGCAAGAAGCAGCATTATCTTTAATGCAACTTGCAAAAACATCGGTAAAATTAGCGCAACTAGCAGAAGCTAAAATACCATATATTTCACTTTGTACAGATCCAACAACAGGAGGAACTACAGCATCATTTGCAATGTTAGGAGATATTAATATAGCAGAACCTAATGCATTAATTGCATTTGCAGGACCTAGAATTGTAAAAGACACAACAGGAAAAGATTTACCAGAAGGGTTTCAGCGATCAGAATTTGTATTAGAGCACGGATTTTTAGATGCTATTTACGAGCGTAAAGAGTTAAAAAAACAAGTTAACTTATACATTGATTTAATTCAAAATATTCCAGTTAGAAGTTAAAATAGCTAACTTAGCGAAGTCGTAATTTGAGCATGTAATAGAAGAATAGAAGTCACTAAAGTTACAAAAGTAAAGGCAAATAGCACTACGTCTTTTTTTTGTGTTTAATTACCTTTATTGAATAGGTCGCAACAATGTCATCTTTAATTTTTAAATGTACATCATAAAAACCTTTCCATTTAAATTTGTTTTTGAATGTTATAATTCCTTTTTCCTTTTTAATATTGTAGATGTTTAAAAAGATTTCTTTATTGCCCAAATAATAAATTAAAGAAACCGTATTTGTTGGAATGTTTTTAAGTGCTTTGAAATTAAAATTAACCTCTTCATTCTTTCGAACTTCAATATTCATCTTAGAAGGCGTTAAGTTAATAATTTTATATTTAAAAACTTCACCGTAAACAAGAGGAGAATTAAGAAATGTATTTTTAGTTGTTATCTCATTTAACAGCCATTTTTTATGTAACGGATAATGATTTTTAGCAAACAATATTGGATTTGTTAAAAAATAACCATCATTATAATCTTTTACAAATGTATAGTTTTCATTCATATAACCACTAGACCAAGTTGCATCGCATAAATACCATTTGTTGTTCAATTTTACGGCATTCCAAGAATGATTAGCAGTTTCTAACGAGTCAACATTAGAATTAATAGTTCGTCCATATCCATCAATAATTTTGCATTCTATATCTGCTAAAAAAGCAAGTTCTTTAATTAGATATGCATAACCAGTACACATTGTTTTATTGTATTTTAACAATTTTTTAAAAGCTTTTTTTTTATATTTATTATTCCATTTAACAAGAGCAATACTATCATTTTTTAATTTTTCCCGTATCTTATAAATTTTATTATGCTGCTTAATATCACCACTAATATTAGTACAAACCCAAGAATAAATTGCTCTAAATTTCTCAACTTTAGTAGGGAGTTTTGACGTGAGTTTATAACAAAGAAGAGGTAAATTTTGTAAACCCTCTCCTTTGTTTAATTTAGCAATATTATCCGCTTTAGTGAAATCTATATTTTTGAAATCAGCAATCTGAGCACTGGCTATAATAAAAATGAAAAATAAAACTAGAAATAATATTTTTTTCATAATAAATAAAGTTTAATTTTTTCTTTTAGACTTATAAACTTGCTTAACAGCAACTCTGCCCATTAAAATACAAGTATCAGATTTCATATTTACTTTCAATTCAACATTTAAAGAAGGGTTACTATTATTAATTACTATTTTTTGGGATTTCATTCCTATTTGACTAAAAACTAAGACATCGCCATTTTTTAATGATTTTGGAAATTCAAAATAGCCATCAAAATCGGTTGCAGTTCTTATCGTTGTTCCTTGTAAAAGGATATTAATATCGGATATTGGACCTAAATCGTCAAAAACAAATCCTTTAACAGTAATTTTCTTATCTTGATTTTTTATGGTTTTCTCAGAAGCTTTTTGAGTTACTTCTGTTTGGGCCTGACTTGTATTAAACGAAAAAATAGATAAACAAGCTAAACCAATTCCGCTCCAAAAACTATATCTTTTTCTTGAATTCGAATTATCTGTCTCGTTTTTTAATTGGTTGGAATTAAATTTCCCACAAATGTCGACGGCTTGATTATTTTTAAAAAAACGCATTATTTCTTGAGGATTCATTTTGGAGAAGTCGATAACTTCTTTTTGACAACTACCACAAAAGCCACCATTTAAAGTAGGTTTAAATAGGTTATAGTTTTCTAAACAAGGTTTATTAATTCTTAAACTAAATTGATTTTTCATAATAAGTGATTTATAAGTTATAATAGGTATCAAATTTATAAATAATAAAGTGTTCTTAAAATCAATATTGAGGGAACAATACGTTTCGATGAGTAAAATGATGGTATCAATTAGGTGTAAAAAACACAAAGGCTTATTTTTCTTTATTTATAAAGATTTTTCTTAAACAAAAACTTGAAACGGAAATTAAAATTAAGAGTTTAATTCTAATTATTGTCTTTACCATAAATAAGTAAAAACCTTGTTGTTTAAATAAAACATCGTATCTTTGCAAACTCAAAAGCCAAATCTCGAATAATTGGGAAGGCATACATAAAAATCATTTAAATAAATATTAGCATGTATTTAACAAAAGAAAAAAAAGCGGAAATTTTCGCAAAGCACGGTAAATCAGCAACAGATACTGGTTCAACAGAAGGTCAAATAGCATTATTTACTTACCGAATTAACTATTTAACAGGACATTTAAAGAATAATCGTAAAGATTATAATACAGAGCGTTCGTTAGTAAAATTGGTAGGGAAACGTAAAAGTTTATTAGATTACTTAATTAAAACAGATGTATTACGTTATCGTGCAATAATAAAAGAATTAGGAATTAGAAAATAATTTCTATCAAAAAAAGAGGCTTTATGCCTCTTTTTTTATTTTAAACACCTTAATAAAAACAGTTAAACTTCATTGGTTACTTAAAACACACACAACTAAAAGTAATAATGTTTAATCGTATACTGATTGAAGACAGTATACACAATAAAAAAAATATGATTCCAGAATTATTTACGGAAGAAATCAAATTAGATGACGGAAGAGTCATCACTATCGAAACAGGTCGTTTGGCAAAACAAGCACACGGTTCTGTTGTCGTTAGAATGGGAAAAGCAATGTTGTTAGCAACAGTAGTTTCTGCCTACGAAGCAAAAGAAGGCATGAATTTTTTACCATTAACAGTAGATTATAGAGAGAAATTTGCTGCAGCTGGTCGTTATCCAGGAGGTTTCTTTAAAAGAGAAGCAAGACCAAGTAACGAAGAAATTTTAGTAATGCGTCTAATAGATAGAGTTTTAAGACCATTATTTCCAAAAGATTATCATGCAGAAACTCAAGTAATGATTCAGTTAATGTCTTCCGATGAAGATGTGATGCCAGATTCACTTGCAGGTTTAGCAGCATCAGCATGTATTGCATTAACAGATATTCCTTTTGAATATCCAATTTCTGAAGCGAGAGTTGCTAGAATAGATGGTAAATTTGTTATTAATCCAAGTAGATCAGATTTAGAAAGAGCAGATATTGACATGATGGTTGGTGCGTCTGCAGAATCTGTTATGATGGTCGAAGGAGAAATGGACGAAATTAGCGAAGCAGAAATGGCAGAAGCTATCAAATTTGCTCACGAAGCAATTAAAGTACAATGTGCTGCTCAAGTTAATCTTGCTAAAAAGGCAGGACGTGTTTTAGAAACTCGCGAATATAAACAAGCAGATGAATGTGAGGAAACGGCAAAAAAAGTAAATGATTATGCTTATGATAAGTGTTATGCAGTAGCAAAATTAGGAACTTCAAAAAAAGAAAGAGGTTTAAAATTTTCTGAAATTAAAGAAGAAGTAAAAGCTTTATTTACGGAAGAAGAATTAGAAGAAAAAGGACATTTAGTGTCTAAATATTATAGTAAGTCTCAAAAAGAAGCAATCCGTAATTTAACAATGGACGAAGGAATTCGTTTAGATGGAAGAAAAACAACAGAGATTAGAGACATTTGGTGTGAAGTAGATTATTTACCATCAACGCATGGTTCTGCTGTTTTTACTCGTGGAGAAACACAAGCATTAGCAACGGTTACTTTAGGAGGGTCTAGAGATGCAAATAGAATTGATTTACCAACTTACGAAGGAGAAGAACGTTTCTATTTACATTATAATTTTCCGCCTTTTTGTACTGGAGAAGCAAGACCATTACGAGGAACATCACGTAGAGAAGTAGGTCATGGTAATTTAGCACAAAGAGCTTTAAAAGGAATGATTTCCGAAGATTGTCCATATACAGTAAGAGTTGTTTCTGAAGTATTAGAATCTAACGGATCCTCTTCAATGGCAACAGTTTGTGCAGGTACAATGGCATTAATGGATGCAGGTGTAGATTTAAAGAAACCAGTTTCAGGTATTGCAATGGGATTAATTACCGATGTTGCATCTGGTAAATATGCTGTTTTATCCGATATTTTAGGTGATGAAGACCACTTAGGAGATATGGATTTTAAAGTAACAGGTACAGCAGATGGTATTACAGCTTGCCAAATGGATATTAAAGTAAAAGGACTGTCTTACGAAATTTTGGAGAAAGCCTTAGAACAAGCACGCGATGGTAGATTACATATATTAGGTAAATTAACAGATACTATTTCTTCAGTAAATGAAACTGTTAAACCTCACGCCCCAAAAATGGTGCAAGTAATTGTTGCAAATGAATTTATTGGAGCAATTATTGGTCCTGGAGGAAAAGTAATTCAACAAATGCAAAAAGATACAGATACTGTAATTGCAATTACTGAAGATGAAGACGAAAATGGAGTTGTTGAAATTCAAGGAACAAACCAAGAAAAGATAGATAAAGTTATCGCAATGATTGATTCGATTACTTTTAAACCTCAAGTAAACGAAATTTATAAAGTAAAAGTAGTTAAGTTATTAGATTTTGGAGCAGTAGTAGAATACCTAAACGCACCAGGAAACGAAGTTTTATTACACATCTCTGAATTAGCATGGGAACGCACAGATAAAGTTACCGATGTGGTAAATATGGGCGATGAATTTGAAGTAAAATACTTTGGAATAGATAAAAGGACAAGAAAACCAAAAGTTTCTAGAAAAGCACTTTTGCAAAGACCTCCAAGAGAAGAAAATAAACCCAAAAATTAAGGTTACATTTCTACAAAAGTAAAAAACCTCATTTAGCAATGTGCTAATGAGGTTTTTTTTATGGGTAATTATCTGTAAACAAATACATAACACCACTATAATAAATTTTTTAGATAAACAAAAAACTCTTATCAAGGGGAGAAATAAGAGTTTTTCTAGTTCTTTAATAAATTAAAGAGTTTCTTCTTTTTCGTAACTGTTGGCTAAATTAGATAAGATTCTAGGAACATTACTTGTAAAAAATACAAAAAATACAAATATTATTTGTATTATTAACAAAAAAATATAATGTCTATAATTGATGACCAGCTTATTAAAAGTTTAAAAACAAAATGCTCTAAAAACATTTCATTTATTGATGAAATAGCTATCGCATTAGATATTAACTACGATGCTGCATATAGAAGAGTAAATGGAAAAACTTCAATTTCATTAGAAGATGCAATAAAACTATCTAAATATTTTAATATTTCCTTAAACAATTTATTTAACTTAGGTGAAAAAAATGTAATTACAATTACCAAGACTAAAGAGATTAAAAATGCTCTTGATTTAGAAAATTATTTTAAAAATTTAACACACGATTTATCCATATTAAATAACGATAAAAGCAGTATTTTTTATAGTGCAAAAGATTTACCTATATTTTATGTATTACAAAACAATCTTCTTTCTCGATTTAAAATTTATGTTTGGCTTTATATTCTAAATGAAAATGTTCCTAAAAAGAATATTTCTTTTGAAAAATTTATATTTCCAACTTCATTAACACAAGCAACTCAGAAAGCAGGAATCGCATACCGTAATGTTAATATTACAGAACTTTGGAATTACGGTATCATAAATAGTATTGTAAATCAAATTTTTTATTTTTTTGAAACAAAGTTACTCTCTTATAAATCTGCATTATTAATCTGTAACGATTTAAGAAAGACGATAAAAGAAATTGAAGAATCTGCATATTTAGGGAAACGACAAAATAAAAAACAAACAGAATTTAAACTTTACCACAACGAGTTATTAAACTTAAACAATAACATTATTATTAAAAATAAAAATAAGAAAACATTAATATCTCCTTACTCCTTACTTCGTTATTATAAGATAGAAGACCAATATACATGTAATGCAATAGAAGGTTTTTTACACGAACAATTAAGTAATTCAAGGTTACTATCAAATACGGGTTTAAAAGAGCGAATTCTTTTTTTTAAACCAATTTATAATCAAATAGAGAATTTAATTAAGAGATTGAATCTTTTAAAACAATTTACAATACACTGATTTTTAACTAAATAAAAATAAAAAATAATTTTTGTAACATTTTTCATGTTTGTTACGTATAATAAGTACGTAACTATTAAAACAGTAAAATAATATGAGACAACTAAAAATTACAAAACAGGTAACTAACCGTGAAACCGCATCATTAGACAAGTACTTACAAGAAATTGGGAAAGTCGATTTGATTACTGCAGATATTGAAGTGGAATTAGCACAGCGAATAAAAGCTGGAGACGAACGTGCCTTAGATAAATTAGTAAAAGCTAATTTACGTTTTGTTGTTTCTGTATCTAAACAATATCAAAATCAAGGGTTAACACTACCAGATTTAATTAATGAAGGAAACTTAGGATTAATCAAGGCAGCGAAACGTTTTGATGAAACTCGAGGTTTCAAATTTATCTCTTATGCTGTATGGTGGATTCGTCAATCTATATTACAAGCCTTAGCAGAACAATCGAGAATTGTAAGATTGCCACTTAATAAAATAGGATCTATCAATAAAATTAATAAAACGTTTGCTCGATTAGAACAAGATAATGAAAGACCTCCATCCGCAGAAGAAATTGCAAAAGAATTAGATATGACGGTTAATGATGTAAAAGAATCTATGAAAAATTCTGGACGTCATGTATCTATGGATGCACCATTAATTGAAGGAGAAGATTCTAACCTTTACGATGTACTTCGTTCTGGAGAATCTCCAATACCAGATAGAAATTTATTACACGAATCTCTAAAAGTTGAAATTTTACGAGCATTAGATACGCTTACACCTAGAGAAGCAGATGTTGTTTCTTTATATTTTGGTTTAGGCGAAGGACATCCAATGACTTTAGAAGAAATAGGAGAGACTTTTGAACTTACTCGAGAAAGAGTTCGTCAGATTAAAGAAAAAGCGATACGCAGACTAAAACACACTTCTAGAAGTAAAATTTTAAAAACATATTTAGGTTAATAACTTCATAATAAACATTAAAACTCGTTCCAAAAAGAACGAGTTTTTTTATGTTATTTTGTAAAAAATAAAAATATATGAAACATTTAATTGCTCCATCCATACTAGCTGCCGATTTCGCCAACCTACAACGAGATATCGAAATGATAAATAATAGCGATGCCGACTGGTTTCATATAGATGTGATGGATGGTGTTTTTGTACCAAACATTTCTTTTGGAATGCCTGTAATTTCTGCAATAAAAAAACATGCAAAAAAGACATTAGATGTTCATTTAATGATTGTTAATCCCAATCAATTTATTAAAACATTTAAACAGGTTGGTGCGGATGTTTTAACGGTTCATTACGAAGCTTGTCCTCATTTACATCGAACAATTCAGGCAATTAAAAATGAAGATATGTTAGCAGGAGTTTCCTTAAATCCACATACACCAATCGCAGTATTAGAAGATGTTATTAGAGATATTGATGTCGTTTTACTAATGAGTGTAAATCCTGGTTTTGGAGGACAATCCTTTATTGAAAACACTTATAAAAAAGTAATTCAATTACGCGATTTAATAGATAAATCAGGTTCTAAAACTCTAATCGAAATAGATGGTGGTGTTAATAGCGTTACTGGTAAAAAGTTAATTGCTGCTGGAGCAGATGTTCTGGTTGCAGGTTCGTATGTTTTTAAAAGCGATAATCCTACAAAAACGATTAAAGAATTAAAAAATCTGTAAGAACTATCTATATTCTTAGATTTCATCTAATAACCTCAATTCGATAAAAAATTGTTTACAGTTTAGGTCGAACTTAGGTTAATAATGTTCTATTCTTTTTTGTCATACCTTTAACTACTAAATCGTACGAATGATCGATCAATTCCATAAATAAAGAACTGTTTGAAAAACGAGCAACATGTATAGTATTCCAATGCTTTTTATTCATGTGAAATGCAGGTTGTACACTTTCAAACTCTTCTCTTAATTCGATTGCCCTTTCAGGATTACACTTTAAATTTACCTTAAATTCGTCTGTTCGTAATGATGTTAGTGTAAATATTTTATCCAACACTTTAAAAACAAGTACATCTTCTCCAAAAGGAAATCCTTCGGTAACTCCTTTTTTGCTTAAACAATAATCTCGAAACGCCTCAATATGCATATTTTTATATATAATATCAAAAATAACACTTTTATAAAATGAAATGGTCATATTTTAGTATTTTTACGATATAGCTAATCTGTTATTATGAAAATTAAAGCAAATACAGTAGAGGAATATTTAAAAAACATTCCAGAAGATAGAAAACCATATATTAATAAACTTCGGAAAATTATTCTAGATACTATTCCTAAAGGTTTCGAAGAGTGTCTTAATTATGGTATGCTCGGTTATGTTGTGCCATTAAAAACATATCCTAAAGGGTATCATTGTACACCTAACACACCACTTCCTTTTGTAAACTTAGCCTCTCAAAAAAACTTTATTGCTTTGTATCATATAGGAATTTATGCAAATCCAAAAATATACAACTGGTTTGTGTCCGAATATCCCAAACATTGTAAATACAAATTAGATATGGGAAAAAGCGGTGTTCGTTTAAAAAAAATGGAAGATATTCCGTTTGATTTAATCGCTCAACTAATGCAAAAATATACAGTAAAAGAGTGGATTTCTCAATATGAGGCAACTATAAAATAAAATAACTATAAATGAAAATAGCTATAATCGGAACTGGAAATTTAGGGAAATCTATTGCAAATGGTTTATTGGAAGCAGGTGTTGTTAAACCAAAAAATCTAACCTTAACCAAACGAAATTATAAAACCTTAAAAAACTTTAAAAAATTAGGGGTACATACAACCGATGATAATATCGCTGCAATTAAAGAAAAAGATTTAGTTTGGCTTTGCGTACAACCTCATAAATTAGATAATGTATTACAAGATATTACCGATACGTTAGAAAATCAGATTGTAATTTCTACCATTACAGGAGTTACTTTAAAAGATTTTACTACAAAAATAAATCCTTCGGTAACTTTGTTTCGAGCAATGCCAAATACAGCAATTGCTATTAAAGAATCCATGACTTGTATTGCTACTAATAATGCTTCTGAAAAACAGAAAAAGATAGTTTCCGATTTATTTTCACATCTTGGAGAATCGCTCTTTATTGAAGACGAATTAATGGGTTCGGCTACCGTTTTAGCAGCAAGTGGTATCGCATTTGCTCTTCGATATGTTAGAGCTGCCATGCAAGCAGGAATCGAAATAGGATTTGAAAGTGATGAAGCTCAAAAAATAGCAGCGCAAACTATTAAAGGAGCAACTTCGCTAATTTTAAAAAATAATAATCATCCAGAAAGTGAAATTGATAAAGTTACAACACCTCTAGGTATTACTATTACAGGTTTAAATAAAATGGAACAAGAAGGTTTTAGCTCTGCTTTAATTCATGGTATTCAAGCTTCATATCAAAAAATTAAAATGCTAAAATAAATGAGAAGTGTTACATGTTGTCTCGAAGTGTTAGGAGTTGAATAATGTTTTGTCAAAAAATGGGAAATAAAAATAAATTAACAAAAAGAAATAGCGGTATTTTTACAGCTAATGAAATTGCTTTTTTCGGCTTAAAAGACTCTTTTATTACCGATTTTTTACAAAAAATCAATAAAAAATTACAAAAAAAGTGGAAAACGGACTTTTTTACAAATTCTAATAATTTGCGAATTAAAGAGGACTTATACCATTCTCAGTTAGATTTTTTACTTCTAAATGGAAGCTATTTTCCTACTGTTAAGCAACAAATTTTAGTTCTAACTTCGGACAGTGAAGACTTACTTTTACAAAATTTAGAGTATCTAACAAATGTCCAATTTGTGATTAGATTAAATGCAAATGCCCATTTTCCAGATTATCTGCTTGTAAAATATCCAACTATTTCTAATGTAATTTCATACGATTTTAAAGATTTAGATTCTATATGTAACCATATTGAAAATCTTATTTTCGAAAAAATTGCTCCAATAAATAGTTTAATACTTATTGGAGGTAAAAGCACAAGAATGGGTACAGATAAAAGTATGCTAGATTATCACGGTAAACCACATCGTGAATTTTTAAAGGATATTTTAGGTGATTTTATTTTAAAAAACGACATTTTCTACTCACTAAGAGATGTTTCACAAATAAAAAATACACAAATAATTACCGATAAATTTACAGATTTAGGTCCTTTTGGCGGTATTTGTTCTGCCTTTATGTACAATCCAAATAAAGCATGGTTAGTTGTTGCCACAGATTTACCTTTTATTAATAAATACTTGATTCAAAAGCTTATTTATAAAAGAAATCCTTCAAAAATAGCCACCGCTTTTATAGGCAAAAACAAAGATTTTCCAGAGCCGTTAATTACTATTTGGGAACCTAAAGCATATCCAGTTTTATTACAACAACTTTCTCGGGGAGAATTGTCTTTAATTAAAACATTAAAAAATAATGAAATAGAACTTATAGAAGTAGATAATTCGCTTATTAAAAATGTAAATACAAAAGAAGAATATGAAAAAATTAAAAAAGAATTAACCAAATAGTTTCATTCTCTTTCTTCTAATTTCTATCGTTCTATTTTATACAACATTTCTGTTTTTAGCCAATGTCCATCTTCAATTTTTGGATGTTCAAAGGAGCCTTGTTTTTGCATACCAATTTTTAGCATTACATTTTCTGATTTCAGATTTTTTAAAGGAGTTATTGCATATATTTCTTTAAAATTAAATTTATCAAAACCGTATGTTAAGCACCTTTTTGCACCTTCCGTTGCAAAACCATTATACCAACTTTCTTTTTGTAAACGCCAACCAATTTCTACACAAGGAGTAAAAAAGGCCTCAAAATCGGTGTTTATTATTCCGATAAAACCAATAAATTGTTTTGTTTTTAGTTCATCAACAGCAAAAAAAGTATACCCAAATTTTAGATAATGTTTACTTAGCCTATCTATTAAAGCATCACTTTCTTCTTTGGTTCTTGTATTGGGAAAAAATTCCATTACGGCTTTATCTGCACACATTTTTGCAAAAGGTAATTTGTCGGATTTTTGCCAATTTCTAAAGCCTAGCCGTTTTGAGGTA
>Ga0256840_1000607_pt1 | contig 36108 bp, 28 predicted proteins | sample 355202metaG_FD_185969 | JGI IMG/M metagenome (GOLD analysis project Ga0256840, IMG submission 185969) | Hydrothermal vent microbial communities from Mid Atlantic Ridge, Atlantic Ocean - 355-202 | ecosystem: Environmental > Aquatic > Marine > Hydrothermal vents | place: Atlantic Ocean: Mid...
ATTACAAATTATTTGATTAAAAACTACAAAGAGGTAAGGGTTTTTAATACAATTTGCAATGCAACATTTGACAACCAAGATGCCGCCAAAGAGCTTGCGAAAAAATCTGATGTGATGATTGTAATTGGTGGTAAAAATTCATCAAATACAAAACAATTACATAGTATCGCAAAAGAGTTTTGTAGCGATAGTTATCTAATTGAGAGTGAAAATGAACTTGAGAGTGAATGGTTTAGGGATAAAAAAATATGCGGCGTAACCGCTGGTGCATCGACACCTGATTGGATAATTGAAAAAGTTATTGGAAAAATAAAGAAAATTTAAGTATAATATCAAACTTCAAATCGAAAAATTTAAAATAAGGGAAAGAAATGGTGAATGAGGCGAACGAAACAGTTCAATCACAAGGCGCAAATGAACAAGAGGAGATGGATTTTGCGACTATGTTAGAAGAGTCTTTTAAAGATACAGAGAAAGATGCACTAATAGATGGTGTTGTTGTAGAGATCAAGGATGATGTTATATTGGTTGATGTTGGTAAAAAATCAGAGGGACGACTATATAGTTCTGAGGTGACCGACAAAGATGGAAATATTACATGTAAAGTTGGTGATACAATTGCCGTTGTGATATCTGGTTTTAGAAATGAACGACCTATCGTTTCTCATAAAAAAGCCATTAAAAAAGGAAGAATTAAAGAGTTTATATCATCTTTTAAAGAGGATGAAGAGAATATAATTGATGTAAAAGTTGTTAATAAAAATAGAGGTGGCTTTATCGTTGAAAATAGTGACGGTATAGAATTTTTCTTACCAAGATCACAAGCTGCCGTAAAAGACACTAATTCACTTATGGGAAAAACTATAAAAGTTAAAATCATCAAGATAGATGCCGGAAGTGAATCTATAATTGTTTCAAGAAAGAAATACTTAGATGATGAGAGAAGAAAAAGAAAAGAGATAGTTCAAGAATTGATAGAAAAAGATGAGATTGTTGAGGGTGTTATCAAAAAAATAACAACATATGGTATGTTTGTAGATGTTGGTGGAGTTGATGGATTGGTTCATTATAGTGAAATCAGCTATAAAGGACCTGTAAACCCTAACTCACTATATAGTGAAGGGGAAGTTGTACCTGTAAAAGCTATTAAATACGATAAAGAGAAGAGACATCTTTCACTCTCTATAAAAGCTGCTATGCCAGATCCATGGGATGAGATAAAGGGCGAATTAGAGACAGGTGATACTATATCTGTAACTGTTAGCAATATAGAACCTTATGGTGTATTTGTTGATTTAGGAAACGATATAGAGGGATTTTTACATATTTCTGAAGTATCTTGGGATAAAAATATCAAACATCCAAAAGATTATCTCAAAGAGGGTGAAGAGATTGATGTTGAAGTTATAGAGATTGATGCAAATGAGAGAAGACTAAGAGTTTCACTAAAAAATGTACTTCCAAAACCATTTGATGAATTTTTGAAAAAGTATAACACTGGCGATGTTGTCACTGGTAAAGTTACTACTATAACAAATTTTGGTGCATTTATCAAGATCGATGGCGTAGAAGGTTTGCTTCATAATGAAGATGCTTCTTGGGATAGAAACAACAGATGTAAAGATGTGTTTAAAAGCGATGATGAGGTAGAGGTTAAAATAGTCAAGATAGATGATATTAATGAGAAGATTTCTCTTAGCAAAAAAGCATTGGAAGATAGCCCAATTCAAAAATATGCAAAAACACATGGTAATGGCGATATAGTGACGGGAAAGATAAGAGATATCAAAGATTTCGGTGTTTTTGTTGAGTTAGAAGATGGTGTGGACGCACTAATTAGAAAAGAAGATTTGGGACCAACAAGTGAAGAAGAGCTAAAAGTCGGTGAAGAGATAGAGGCTGCAATAGCATTTATTGATGATAAGAAAAATAGAATCAGGTTATCTGTAAGAAGTTTATCTAAGCTAAAAGAGAGGGAAGCTTTAAAAGAGATAAATAAGGAAGACAAGATGACTCTAGGGGATATCTTAAAAGATCAGCTCAAGTAGTAACTACAATGCAAAAAAAGATACTCATTGCTCTTTTTGCGGTTTTATTGTTTGGTTTAATTGGAATTTTATATAATTTTTTCAATTATAGCGATCAAGAAATCGTTAAAGACAAGGAGTATCTTTCTCCACTAGATAAAAAACAGAAGAAGCAGAGTTTAAGTAAAAGCTGGATTGAGAGTTTGGTTAAAAATAAAAATAGTAACTATCAGTATCCCGTAAATGAACTCTTTATGCATATAGATTTACAAAAGTATATACCACCTAAAACAAAATCTTACAGACTAGAGATACAAAATATAGACAGATATTCACTGTTTTGCGTCATGCAGACTCTACAAGATTTTAAAATACCATTTATAATTTCAAAGCAAGGTAAAACTCAGAGTATATATATGGGAAGTAACAATAACAAGAGATTAAAAGAGATAGGAAGAAAATTGATGAGATATGATATAAGTTCAAAAATAACAGAGGTATGGAAATGAGTGTAAAGATTGTAATATGTGATGCTATACATCAAAAAGGTTTTGAATATTTAGAGAAAGAGAGTGATATTGAAGTTGTAAATGGCGTAGGTATTCCAAAAGATGAGCTTTTAGATTTAGTTGTAGATGCCGATGTGGTTATAACTAGAAGTCCAACTGCTATAACAGAAAAATTTCTAGAAAAAGCAACAAATCTTAAAGCAATAGTAAGAGCTGGAGTTGGTGTTGATAATGTTGATTTGGATGGTTGTAGCAAAAGAGGTATAATAGCCATGAATGTACCAACAGCAAATACAATAGCGGCTGTAGAGATGACTATGGCTCATATGCTAAGTTGTGCAAGAAGTTTTGTAAATGCAAACAATAATCTCAAGTTAGATAGAGAGTGGAAAAGAGAAAAGTGGTATGGTATAGAATTAAGTGGTAAAAAACTAGGAATCATAGGGTTTGGAAATATCGGTAGTAGAGTTGGTATAAGAGCAAAGTCATTTGATATGGATATTGTTGTTTATGACCCATACATCGAACCTTCAAAAGCTACTGATATAGGGGCTGTTTATACTCAAAATTTTGATGATATACTTGCTTGTGATTTCATCACTATTCATACTCCAAAAAATAGTGAAACTACAAATATTATCTCTTTTGATGAAATCAAAAAGATGAAAGAGGGCGTTAGACTTATAAATTGTGCTAGAGGAAGCCTTTTTAATGAAGATGCGCTTTATGAAGGGATAAAGAGTGGTAAAATAGCCTTTGCTGGCATAGATGTTTTTTCTTATGAGCCTGCTACAGATCATCCATTACTTGAGTTAGAAAATATTTGCGTAACTCCTCATTTGGGAGCAAACACCCATGAATCGCAAGAAAAGATAGCACTACAAGCAGCAGAGAGTGCACTTTTGGCTGCTAGAGGAATTAGTTATCCAAATGCACTGAATCTTCCTATAAAAGCTGAAGATTTACCAGAGAAAATTATGCCTTATCTTGAGCTTACTCAAAAAATGTCATATTTTGCAGCCCAAATTAACAAAGCACAAATTAAATCAATCAGAGTCAAAGTTGAGGGAGACATTAGTAGTTATGGAAAATCTCTTTTAACATTTAGTGTGGTTGGTGCCCTCAAAGAGTCAGTTGGAGATAATATTAACTATGTAAATGCAAGTTTTGTTGCTCAAGATAAGGGAATAGAAGTCTCATTTGAGGAAATTCCAATATCTTCAAACTACCATAACAAAGTTACAATCTCACTGACAACTTCAAAGGGAGTTACTACTATAAGAGGAACAGTATTTGAAGATATAGAGCAAAGAATAGTAAACATAAATGGTTTTGGTTTTGATTTCAAACCAAAAGGAAAGATGATTGTGTTTAAAAATAGAGATGTTCCAGGTGTAATAGCAAGCATTGCAACGCTAATGTCCAAAAATGGTATCAATATATCAGATTTTAGGCTTGGAAGAGGTAAAGATGGAGTTGCTATGGCAGTTATTTTGGTTGACGAAGCTATAGATAAAAAGATATTGAAAGAACTAAATTCCTTAGATGCCTGTCTTTGGGCACAATATGCAGTTTTATAAACTAACCAACTAAATTATATGATAATAAGTAATTATTAATTTAGCTATAATTACTTATTATCTTCTTCCTCTATTATTAGATAATTTTATATATTACTGTTGCTATTTTTGAATTTTTTTATAAAAAAATGTGATATTTGTCTCTTTATGCTTAAATTTAAAACTATAATATGATATAATATAAAAACTTAAGAAATTGAGATAAATTATCTTAATTACTCTATATTGTAAAGGAGATTAAAATATGGCAAGAGTTGTAATTTTGGGCGGTGGAGTATCTGGTCATACAGCTGCTACATTTCTGGCTAAATGGCTAGGGAGAGATCATGAAGTAGTAGTGGTAACACCAAATGCAAAATGGAATTGGATTCCATCAAACATTTGGGTTGGTGTTGGTGGAATGAGTAAAGAAGAGGTTATATTTGAGCTTGCTCCTGTTTATGAAAAAGCTGGAGTTGATTATAGACAGGCGAAGGCTATATCGATTCACCCAGAAGGTAGTAGTGATGAGTCTAAACAGTTTGTTACTATCGAATATACTGGTCAGGGCAAAGAGGGAAATAGCGAAAAATTAACATATGATTACTTAGTAAATGCTACAGGACCAAAATTAAACTTTGGTGCAACAGAGGGTTTGGGACCTGATGCAGGACATACTGTTTCGGTTTGTACAGCTGATCACGCAGTTCATGCAAATGAAAAACTAGATGAATTGATAGCACAGATGAAAGCAGGAGAAGAGAAGAAGATTCTCATAGGAACAGGGCATGGAATGTGTACATGTCAAGGTGCTGCTTTTGAATACACCTTTAATGTGGACCATAAGCTAAGAGAAGAGGGTGTTAGAGACAAAGCTACTATCACATATATATCAAATGAGTATGAACTAGGTGATTTTGGTGTTGGTGGTATGCACATTAAACTAGGTGGTTATGTAACAAGTGGTAAAGTTTTTGCTGAATCTTTATATACCGAAAGAAATGTAAAATGGATTAAAAGAGCACATGTAAACAAGGTAGAAAAAGATAGAGTTCATTATGAAACTTTAGATGGCTCAAAGCATGAAGAAGAGTATGATTTTTCTATGTTAATTCCTCCATTTGCAGGTGCTGGTATCAAGGCTTATGATAAAGCTGGAGAAGATATAACTTCTAAGATATTTAATCCTGGTGGCTTTATGTTTGTTGATGCAGATTACTCTAAAGGGGCTAAGCCTTTTGAGGAGTGGGATGCAGCAGATTGGCCAAGTACTTTACAGAACCCAACTTATAAAAACATGTATGCTGTTGGAATTGCTTTTGCACCTCCACATTTGATTTCCAAGCCTATGAAAAGCCCAAATGGAACTCCTATAAATCCTACGCCTCCAAGAACAGGAATGCCAAGTGCTATGATGGGAAAAGCAGTAGCGCAAAGTTTAAAAGACATCATTCTAAGTAATGCAACTGAGCCAACTCATACGGCAAATATGAGTGAAATGGGTGCAGCTTGTGTTGCGAGTGCAGGGAAAGGCATATTTAGTGGAAGTGCGGTTGCCATGACTATGTATCCTGTTATTCCAAATTATAAAAAGTATGAGTATGGAAGAGATCTAAATGGAACATTTGGTGAAATAGGACTTGCAGGTCACTGGGTTAAACACTTTTTGCATTTCGCATTCTTATGGAAAGCAAAACTAAAACCATTTTGGACAATTATTCCAGAATAGTAAGTTCTAAAAAGTATAAATTCTTAAGGGAGTTTTTAGTTAAAATGTAAACACTCTCGCCAAAGGCGAAGCAATAGTCAAGAGGAATTTTTGAGAGGCTTTTAGTTAAAATGTAAACACTCTCGCCAAAGGCGAAGCTTTAGTGAGAGGAATTTTTGAGAGGCTTTGCCTCTAAAAAGGAGAAATAAAATGAAAATAAAACCATATAGTCAAAATGCTTATACACCAGTTCCATCAGCTTTTACAAAATTTAGAAGAAACTGTGTTATTTGGCAATTTTTTAGATTTATTGTTATAAATATAAAAATGACAGTTTTAATTCTAAAATCACACCACTAATCTATTTTGCATGCACTTAAAAAGTGCATGCAAAAACAATTTTTATTTTGTAAAAAACAGATAATCATAAGAAATTTTTCCTGTGATGATAACCCCATTTATCCATCTTTAAAACCCCTTTTAATAGTATATTAAGTGATGTTTGATATAATATCTTCCTATATTTTAATAAGGAAAAACAGATGCGAATTATATATATCATATCTTTTCTATTTCTTTCGCTTTATGCTAACTATGACAATCTCTCACTGAACAAAGCGATAAAACTACTTAAAGAGAACAGTAATAGCATAAAAATAGCAAAATTTAGCGAAAAAATAGCAAAATTTAAGACACAAATTGCAAAGAGTTATGATTATGGAAATTTGGATTATACACTCAATGCACTAAGAAGCAATGATGCCGGGAATGTATTTGGTTTTAAACTTCAAAGCAGAGAAGCCACTTTTAGAGATTTTGGTTTTAAAGATTTTCTTGGAGGTGTTGGGCAAGCGTTGCAACTTTCTGGTGGCAACTTCGCAACATTTTCAACTATTATGTCAGATCCAAATATGGCAAATCAACTTTTAGATACATCACCTGATGATTTAAACTACCCAAAAGCCAGAAATCACTTTCAAAATAAAATTACATATCAAATTCCACTCTTTACTGGTTACAAATTGACCCAGTACAAAAAAATAATGAAAGATATGGAAAAATTATCAACTCTTGATACTAAAAAAGTGGTCAATGAAGAGGTATATCAAACTAAAAAGACTTTTTATGATATAACGCTGGTCGAAAACTATATCAAGCATTTAAAAGTTTTAAAATCAAATATTGACAAACTCGAAAATATCATCAAAGCTTTCAAGGCTGAAGGGTACGCAAAAGATACAGATATTTTTGAAGTAAAAGCCAAAAAAGCCAGTGTTCTTAGTTATCTAAATCAAGCAAAATTAAACCGCAAATTAGCCTATCAGTATCTCGAATTTTTGATAGGTGTACATGTAAATTCTATAAATCATGTAGATGAGTTAGCGCCATTGCCAAATAGTAAACCTAGTGAGTTAGTCAAAAGGGCAATAGATTTGAAAAAGGCTGAGCTTGGATTTAAACTGACAAAAGAGAATATAAAACTCAAAAAGAGTGCCTTTTACCCTATGATTGGAGCGTTTGGTGAGTATTCGACAGCTGATGACAAGCCTTTTAATGATTTTTTTAAGCATGACAGCTATACTATCGGTGCTCAATTAAAGTGGAACCTGTTTGATGGTGGCAAAAAAGGTGCACAGTATCAACAAGCTATAGTAGAAAAACTTCAAATGGGGCAAAAACTCATACTTGCAAAGAGAGGTTTGGCTCTTAAAATCAAACAGATTATCACTGAAGTCAAAAGCAAAGATTACGATATCGAAGCCAAAAATGAAGAGTTTAATTTTACAAAAAAAGTATATGAACAGTTTGAAGGCAAATATAAAGAGGGTTTAGAAAAGATAAGTGATGTGCTTATAAAACACTCTGAAGAGTTAAAAGCTCTATTGGAGCTTCTAAAGGTAAAAACTATTAGAAATCAAAAAGTGTTTGAATTAGAAAGTTTATTGGAGGATAACTAAAATGAAAAAAATATTATTGATAGCCCTTTTGGCATCAGCTCTATTTTCAGCGGAGATGAAACTTTCCGGTACAGTTATGAGTGATGATACAAAGATGATAGGTAGTAGATTTATGGGATTTGTGCAAAATGTATATGTGAGTGAGGGTGATTTTGTCAAAAAAGGCAAGTTGCTTTATGTGATTGATTCAAAAGAGATTGATTTAGCAAAATCCCAAGTTGAACTTGTTATTTCGCAAGCTAGATTGGCTATACAGATGAACCAAAATATGTACAATAATGTCCATATGAATTATGAAAGATATAAAAGACTCTATAAAAAAGGTTATGTATCAAAATATGAATTGGAAAATATGCAGTTGATGGAGAAAAATACCAAAGATATGGTAAATATCTCCAAAAAACAGCTAGAGCAGGCACAAGCTAAACTAAAAGAGGTGATGCACCAGTATGATTATCTAAAATTGAAAGCTCCAAATGATGGTGTTATCATCCAAAAAAATATAAAAGTAGGGCAAATTGCAATTCCCGGAATGCCAGCACTTATATTGACATCTTTGAGTGATCTAAAGATTCTTGTTCAGATTAGTGAGAGTAATTTAAAAAATATTAAAATTGGCAAAAAAGTTAGTGTAAATATTCCTTCGATAGATTTTAAAACAGTTGGAAAGATAGCTTCAATTATACCTGCTGCAAATCCAATGACACATAAATTTAAGGTTAAAATCTCATTTAAGAAGAGTCCAAATATGACTATCATACCTGGAATGTACTCTGAAATAACTATAAATTAGGGGTAGAAATGAGTAAAAATTATATACCAAAAGATTATGCTGGTAAATTAGCCAAATCATTTTTGCATAATCCCCTGACTGCTCTTTTGGCTATCTTTATATTGGCTGTTGGCTATCTTTCATTGGAAGTTATGCCTCGTGAAGAGGATCCACAGATATCCATCAGTGGGGGTGCCATCATAGTACCACTCCCCGGTGCAACACCAAAAGAGATAGAGAATGTTATCGTAAAACCACTAGAGCAAAGGATACGAGAGATTTCTGGCGTGGAGCATATTTACGGCACGGCCATGCATAATGTTGGAATTGTAAATATACAGTACTACATAGGTCAAAACAGACAAACATCAAACATAAAGATGTACGATAAAGTTATGCAAAATCTTGACAAGTTGCCAAAAAATGCGATGAATCCAATAGTCAAACCATTTGATATTGACATTGATATACCTATCTTGACTTTTGCATTTTACAAAAAAGATAAAAATCTCTCAGATGCAAAACTATATAAAATTGTAAAAGATATACAGTATAAATTTAACTCGATAGATGATGTATCTAAGACTGAGCTAAAGGGTGCTCACAAGAGGCAATTTAATATCTTAGTTGATTTAAATAAACTCAAAGGTTATCATCTTTCTATGGGGCAGCTCATGAAATCTGTATCTTCGATTGCAAAAGAGGTTCCCGAGGTAAAAAACAGAACAAAAAATGGAAAAATTGTTATTTTTGGCGTGCCAAATGTCATAGAGAGTATAAAAGATGTTAAAAATATCATGGTTGCTAACTATATGAATTCTCCTATATATATAAAAGATATAGCAACCGTTACTGATTCATATGATATACAAAATTTTAAAGGCGCTAAAATCTGGTTAAAAGGCTCGAAACAAGATAGAGACCAATACACACTTAGTGTTGCAAAACTAAAAGGGACAAATGCAGTTTTTGTTGCCAATGGTGTTTTGAAAAAGATGAAAGAGTTGCAACCAGCTTTGGAAAAAGCTGGCATTGGATATGTGCTAACTAGAAACTACGGAAAAAGAGCAGATGACGCTGTAAATGAGCTGGTGCAGCACCTTTTAGTTACTATCGGAATCATAGCGATAATGCTTGTGTTTTTCCTAGGATGGAAAGAGGCTATTATAGTTACTTTTACAGTACCAGCCATCTTGGCAATCACTCTTTTTATAGCTTATGCTACAGGACAGACTATCAATAGAATCACTCTTTTTGCATTTTTATTGTCATTGGGACTCTTGGTTGATGCGGCTATTATCGTTATAGAAAATATTCACAGACATCTCCATGATCATAATGCAGTAGATAAAGATATGGATGAGCTTTTAGTTGAAGCAACAGATGAGATAGGAGCTCCAACAAATATAGCAACTCTTGCAATTATACTGACGATGGTTCCTATGGCATTTGTTGGCGGTATGATGGGAGAATTTATGAAGCCAATTCCTCAAAATGTTCCAGTAGCATTGATCGCATCGCTCTTTATAGCTTATATATTTACACCTTATTTGTCTCGAAAAATGCTCAAAAAGCCAAAACTACACCATCACCATCACCATTTTCAAAAAGAGAGTGATAAAAATACAAAAGAGATATGCGCAGAAAATGGAGGTGAAAAATGAAACTATATGAGAGATTTATCTATCGAATCATAAGCAGTAGATTTTTAAAGTTTTTAGTGATCATTTTGACCCTTGTTGCTTTGGGCGCTTCAGTTATGATGCTTCCAACAAAAGTTGTTTTAGCAAAGATGCTACCTGGCAAAAGTGCAAATACATATAGTATCTACATAGATTTACCAACAGGAAGCTCCATAGAAGAGACAAAAAAGGTAAATAGTTGTGTTGTAGATATCTTAAAGAAAGAGAAAGAGGTTTTAAATCTTGAGAGTTTTTTAGGGGAGGGCTCACCGCTTGATTATGCAGGATTGGTAAAAGGCAGCGGTTTTAAAAACAGTGAGAATGTAGCCGAAGTTGTTGTAAATCTAACAGACAAACACGAAAGGCAAGAGAGAAGTTACACTATGGTTCACAGACTTAGACCAATCATCAAAAAAGAGTGTGAAAAACTGAAAAAAGGGACAGTTATCAAGATGGTTGAACAACCAGCAGGTCCGCCGACACTAGCTTCTATCGTTATGGAAGTTTATGGAGAAAATTTAAGTAAAGACAGAGAGATATCTAGAAGAGTCGCTGATATATTTAAGAAGACTGATGGCTTAGTTGATGTTGATATTATGGATGATGATATTTTTACTAAATACAACATCTTACCAAATGTCGATAAGATTCAAAAGAGCGGTCTCTCAGTAGAACAGGTTCAAAAGATACTATATCTAGCCTTTGAAGGTATGGGCGTGGGTGTAAAAAACAGTGAAGATTACCCGTCTCAGATAAAGATATTTTTAAGGCTTGATGATAAGAGTGGAAGGTTTAAAAAAGGTTCTATACAGAGTGTAAAACAGAAACTATCATCTTTTGAGCTGATGAACAAAAAAGGCTTGATGGTTCCACTTAGTGAAGTTGTGGATATTAAGGAGGCGAAAAATGAGCCGACTATAATGCACAAGGATCTAAAAAGATATATAAATGTTACAGCCGAAACAGATGAGGTTTCACAAGTCTATCCTCTTTTGGATGCTAGAGATATGATTATAAAAGAGTTTTCAAAAGATTTTACTATCACAAAAGAGAGCGTGAAGAATTTTACTCATATGTTTGATTTGACACTTCAGGATAAAAAAACGGGTAAAATTTATCATCTTGTTTGGGATGGAGAGATGAAGGTAACGCTAGATACATTTAGAGATTTGGGTATCGCTTTTATAGCGGCACTTTTGCTTATATATATACTAATGGTTATCTACTATAAAAGTTATGCTTTAAGTTCTATCATCATGTCAGGAAGTTTTCTCTCTATAATAGGCGTGATCGTAGGACACTGGGTTGCAGATTTGGTGACAACAGATACATTTTTTCTAACGGCAACTAGCCTAATAGGCTTTATCGCCCTTATGGGTATCAGCTCAAGAAACTCTCTTCTACTTATAGACTTTGCAAAATCTCTAATAGAGGATAAAAAGATAGAAAAAAGAAGAGCTATAGCCATAGCAACCGCAACAAGAGCCAAGCCAATCATGCTGACAGCTATCGCAATCATACTAGGATCTGCCCTTCTAGCGAGTGATCCGATTTTCGGTGGATTGGGTGTTGCATTGATAGGCGGAACAGTCGCAGCAGTCGCGGTATCTTTGATATTTATTCCTGTACTTATGGATAATAGCAAAGCAATCAAAGAAGTAGAATAAACCAACAATTACAGGGGTGAAAAACCCCTGTAGAACTTTCTAACAAAATTCAAAAATCTCTTTTTAAAACTATTTTTATCAAATAAACAATCATATACTTCAATTAAATCATTTTTTTCGCTAACAGTCAAGTTTATCATACCCACCCTTTTTTTCAAAAAAACTTATAAATTATAACTAAAACTACATTAATAATAACTAAAAATGCATAAAGTTAGAAATATACTGTATGAAAAATATTTTAAAATGTATGTTAATACATTTTAAACATTTTATAAAACAATAAAATATATAAAATATACGGAAAAATGTATATAAATAAACTTAAATATTAATAATTTATGCTACTAATATAAGTTATTCATATAATAATTATAAGTAAAGATATACAATTCCAATTAGCTTTATTCTACATGTAGTTCTAGCAAAAAATATAAAAAGAGGAAGATATGCATTATACTTATGAGCTGAATCAACCAATGGTTTTTTCAGCTATTATTATGATACTGACTTTTGTTGGTATCTTTACAGAAGGTTTACACCATTTTCATCGTACAAAGTTTGCGATGCTAGGTGCGATGGCAATGATCATATGTGGTCAGATATATGGATTTTATTCACCAAAAGAGGCATTGGAGGCTATTGACTGGAATGTAGTTTTTTTATTGGGTGCTATGATGACTGTTGTATCTATCATGATACCGACAGGGGGTTTTGAAGTACTCGCATTTAAGATTGCTGATTTTAGCAAGGGAAGGCTTTTTCTGTTGATGATTTTACTAGGTTCTGCAGTTGCGGGTATATCTTTTATGCTTGATAATGTCACAACTGTTGTTATATTTGGACCGTTAATTATTTTGATATGCTCAACCTTGAAAGTCAATCCTATACCCTATCTTCTTACAGCAGCATTGCTTTCAGATACGGGTGGTGTGGCTTCACTGATTGGTGATCCACCAAATATAATGATAGGCTCAGCTGCAGGTATTACTTTTAACAGTTTTTTCTTGCATATGTTTGGTTTAGTAGTTGTCGCAGTGGTTGCTACTATTTTAACTCTTAAATTTGCATTTAAGAAAGAGTTGTCAGTCAAGCCTTATATATCTGATTTTTCAAATATTGCAAAAATTAAAGATAAACACACATGGAATGTCTCTTTGACTTCAATGTTTATTATGTTAGTGCTTTTTATATTTCATCATTCTCTTGGTTGGGATGCATGGATGGTGGCAACAATTGGTCTGGTTATCATCCTGTTTTTTGCTAAAAAAACCGATATGGACGCAGCATTTGGAAAGATAGAGATAACACTACTTGCATTTTTTATAGCTCTTTTTGTTATTGTTGGTGGAGTAGAGCATACACATTTTCTATCATATCTAGGAAGTTTTATAGAGCCTTTTGTCAAAAGTAATTTATTGGGTTCTACGATACTGCTTCTTTGGTTGTCAGCCATAATGTCTGCCATGATTGACAATATACCTTTTACCGCCGCGATGGTTCCGATAATCTTAGGGCTAGAATCACAAGGAGTAAATGTTACCCCTTTATGGTGGGCATTGGCTATAGGCGTTGGTATGGGTGGCAATGGAACACACCTTGGCTCAACAGCAAATGTATATATCGTAACTATTTCAGAGAGACTTGCTAAAGAAAAAAATGATCCCTCTTTGGCGATAACACCAGGCTTGTGGTTTAGAAAAGGAACTCCAGCCATGGTTGCTACACTTGTAACATCTTCAATCTTAATGTGGCTGTTTTTCCCTTATTTTATGGATCTCTAGTTTTTGGAAAATAGTGCTATTGTCTTTTGATTAGGTACTTATTCCCTAAATTCAATATATTTTTGTTATAATGATATAAAATAATATCTAGGAGAGACGATGGCAACATATTCAATGGGTGATTTAAAAAAAGGTTTAAAGATAGAGTTAAATGGAGTTCCATATAAAATTGTAGAGTACCAACATGTGAAACCAGGCAAAGGCGCGGCTTTTGTTAGAGTTAAGATGAAATCTTATGCAAATGGAAAAGTTATTGAGAAGACATTTCATGCAGGAGATAAGTGTGAGGCACCAGATTTGGAAGATAAAACGATGCAGTATCTTTATGATGATGGTGAATTGATGCAATTTATGGATAATGTTACCTATGATCAAATTGGATTAACAAGAGACCAAGTAGGAGATGCGGCAAATTGGATCATAGATGGCATGAATGTAGATATGCTTTTTCATAATGGAAACCCGATAGGCGTGGACGCTCCTGCAGTCGTAGAGCTGAAGATTGTCGAAACACCACCAAATTTCAAAGGTGATTCACAAGGTGGCAAAAAACCAGCCACTTTAGAGAGTGGAGCAGTTGTTCAGATACCTTTTCATGTGCTAGAAGGCGATACGATAAGAGTCGATACGGCAAAAGGTGAGTATCTAGAAAAAGTAAAATAAGGAGTGTATTGTGTCAAAAGTATTAGTTCCTTTCGCAACTGGATTTGAAGAGATTGAGGCTTTAACTATAGTAGATATTTTAAGAAGAGCAGATATAGGTGTAGTTATAGCAGGTTTAGATAAGAAACAGGTGGTTGGTGCTCACGGCGTAAAAGTTCAAAGCGAAGCTCATATCAAAGATTTAAAAAGTGAAGATTTTGATATGATTGTGCTTCCTGGTGGATTACCTGGAGCTACAAATTTGCAAAAAGATGAAGCTGTACAAAAGCTTTTGAAAGATTTTGATGCTCAAAATAAGTATATAGGTGCTATTTGTGCTGCTCCTATTGCTTTGCAAAGTGCTGGAGTTTTAAAAGAAACCTACACATGCTATCCATCTTTTGAAGCGAACATAAGAGAAGAGGGCTACAGTGCAGAAAAAAATGTAGTAAGTGATAAAAATGTCATAACCTCCAGAGGACCGGCAACTGCTATGGAGTTTGCTTTATCGATTGTCGCAAAACTGTGTGGTGATGAAAAATCAGCAGAGATTAAAAATCAACTGCTACTATAAGGGAGGAAAAACATGAAGATATTGATGTCATTTTTTGTTTTATTTCTATTTTTTGGTTGCTCAGATCAGTCAAAAAAAGATACAAAACAGGTTCAACCAGTAGAGAAAAAAGTAGAAGTGCAACAACCAGCTCCTAAGCCTGTTAAAAAAGAGGTTAAGAAGGTGGCAAAAAAAGATGTTACGAAGAGTGAAGCTATACAAAAATCTGTAGTGAAAGTTAAAGAGAAAGTAAAAGAGATAGCTAAAGCTACAAGTAGTGTCACAAGTAACCCCAAAGTAAAAGAGGCTGTTAAAAAAGTCACAAAAGCATTAGATAGTATCTCGGGAACAAATTCTAAAAGTGACAGCTCTACAAATGATGCTCAAAAAACTGCGGCTGGATTGTTGGCAGGTTTCGGTGCTCCTGTAACTCCTAGTAGTAATAAGTCTGCTATAGATGCCAGCTCTCTTTTTAAGTCAAAATGTTCATCTTGTCATGGTGCCAAAGCCCAAAACCATGCTCTTGGAAAGTCAAATATAATAGCAGGTTGGGATAGTAAAAAAATTCAAAATGCACTAAATGGATATAGGTCTGGTACTTATGGAGGCGGCATGAAAGCTATCATGAAAGGACAAGCCGTTCAATTAAACGATGAACAAATTTCTGCTCTAGCAAACTTTATATCCAAATTATAATTATAACCAATGAGGGGAGGAAACTTCCCTCTTATGCAAAATATGATACAATTCTCACATGAATAAAAATATACAAATCGGAAAGATAAATACTCTTAAAGTAGATAGATTTGCAGACCCAGGCGCATATCTTGTAAGCGAAGATGAAGAAGATGTGCTTTTGCCAAATGCTTATGTTAGTGACGATATGAACTTAGGTGATGAGGTAAAAGTTTTTATCTATACAGATTCAGAAGATAGATTGATTTCAACAACACTTAGACCAAAAGCGATGCTTGATGAGTTTGGATACATGGAAGTGGTTGCTGTAACCTCTTTTGGTGCTTTTGTGGATTGGGGATTGCCAAAAGATCTTTTTGTGCCTAAGGCATTTCAAAAAATAAGGCTTGAAGTCGGCATGAAGTTTCTTTTTCGTGTCTGTTTAGACAAAGAGACAAATCGCCTGTTTGGCGCACATAAATTTAAGAGTTTTATAAGAGACGATATAGAAGAGCTAGAGGTAAATCAAAGAGTAGATATCATCATAAGAGAGAAGACACCACTGGGTTTTAAAGTCATAGTGGATAATCTTTATGAAGCTATGATTTATCATAATGAGATTTTCGAGGATATTTGGGTTGGGCAAAAAAAGAGTGCATTCGTAAAAAATATAAGAGCAGACAGAAAGCTAGATATCTCACTGCAGCCAATAGGAAAATCAAATACCAACACAGCAACTAGTAGAATAGAGAAGATTTTAAGGCAAAATGACGGAAGATTGGAATTTAACTATAAAAGCTCACCTGAGGACATAAAAGATAGATTTGGATTGAGTAAAAAAAATTACAAAAGAGCATTAACTACTCTACTTGAAAAGAAGATTATAATAGTTGATGAGAGTGGAATGTGTCTAAAACAGTAGCCATTATCGGAGCAGGAGCTTCGGGTTTAGTCGCTGCCATAACAGCAGCAAGAGCCGGGGCAAAAGTAAAAGTCTATGAAAAGAATAATAAAATAGGCAAGAAGATACTAGCCACCGGAAACGGCAGGTGCAATATAACAAATCAAACGATTACAAAAGGGAATTATCATGGTGATAACCCCTCTTTTGTGAATCCCGCCATTAATCACTTTAACACTTCTACATGTAGAGCCTTTTTTTCTGAACTCGGAATAGAGATGACTATGGGTCAAAATGGCAGACTATACCCAAAAAGTTTACAATCTTCATCTGTAGTTGATTTGCTAGCCTATGAGTGCAGAAGGCTTGGCGTCGAGTTTTTATTAGAAACGAAAATAGAAAATATCATAAAAACAGAAGATGGTTTCTCCCCTCAAACAAAAGGCAGATCTCAAAAAGCTGAAAAAATCCTCATCTGCACAGGTGGACCTGCAATGCCTACGGTTGGAGGTTGTGATAGTGGATATGAATTGGCAATGAATTTTAATCATACGATTAAGCCGGTTCATCCATCACTAGTACAGCTTGTTTGCAGTGAAAATCTTAAAAATATAAGCGGAGTAAAAATCCAAGGAGATATAGAGGTTTTCATAGATAAAGAGCTAAAGATAAACAGGCAAGGTGATATACTTTTTACAAACTACGGCATTTCAGGCTCTGCAGTTTTAGATATAAGTAGGATCGCAAGTCATGCGCTACTTCATCAAAGAGATGTACGCTTAAAGATCGATCTCTTTAGTGACTACAGTAAAGAGCAGTTGAAAAATTTACTGAAAAAAAGATTGAAATTTTCAAATGCCAAAAGTGTTTCTCTTTGGTTAAATGGTTTTATAAATTCAAAATTAGCACTATATTTTGAAAAGTCACTAAAGATAAAAGAGGCAGATAAATTAAATCCCAAAGATATAGTAACTCTAGTACATTTTCTTAAAAATATGACTCTACATGTAGAGGATACTAGAGGATTCAAAAGCGCAGAAGTAACAGCTGGCGGTATAAACACAAAGGAGATAAATTCTCAAACATTAGAGTCAAAACTACAAAAAGGCTTATTTTTTGCAGGAGAAGTGCTTGACATCGATGGAGATTGTGGCGGATATAACCTGCATTGGGCATGGGCAAGCGGTTATCTTGCAGGAAGCAGTATGTAATTATGAAAGAGTTTAAAAGCATACTATATGATCAAGATATATCTTGCTTTTCTATTTCTTGTAATCTTGATTTTATCAAGGATTTAAACTTAAAGCAAATTATTGATGTGATTGTATCTTTTGGTAAAGATTATGATTTGAAGGAGTTTTTTTATACTCCTTTGGAAGATATAAATAGCATTAGATATAGGCAAGAGATATTAAAAGATTTGCAACAACAACAAATTTTTGATGTGGTAGAAGAGTTTACGCATGGAATGTTGCAGGTAAACAGATATCAAAAAATGATAAGTAAAATTGATTATAAAGAGTATAAGAAGATTTGGTTTTTACAAATGTCGATTGTGTACATTGAAACTATACAATCTTTGATAACGACACTAAATGCACTAGATTTCCATTCTGATGGATTAAAATTATTTAAAAAATATATGCAAGCTTATATAGATAGTGACTTTTTTAAGAAATTTTCTCTTGAGGCAATTTTGATTCAAAAAGAGTTGGATTCTTTAAACTACAACATCACGATAGATGGTATCAAATTTAGTGTGCAAAGATATGATGACGAGGAAGATTTTTCTAAAAAAATCAAGAATCTTTTTCAAAAATTCGAGGACGATACGAGAAAAAAGCATAAAAATGAATTTGAAAAAAACAGCAGTGCAAACCATGTTGATGCAAAAATCTTGGAGTTTGTTTTTAAGCTCTATCCGAAAGAGTTTTTAAAACTAGATAGTTTTTATCAAAATTTTCATGATTTTATGGACAAAACAATACAAAGATTTTCTCATGAAGTTTGGTATTATCTCTCATATATAAAATTTACAAAAGAGTTTTATGAAGAAAATCTCTCTTTTTGCATTCCACGATTTAGTGATGACGGTAGCATTGATGTAGAAGATGGCTATGATCTCTCTCTTGCTCGTAAACTTTTGGTTGAGAAAAAAAGTATAATCACAAATAGCTACTATCTCAACGATAAGGAGCGAATACTCATAATCTCAGGAGCAAATCAGGGTGGAAAAAGTACATTTGCGCGCATGGTTGGACAGATAAACTATCTAGCAAGTTTGGGTTTACAAGTTCCGGCAAAAAGAGCTGTTTTGTGCTTGTCTAGGCATATTTACACGCATTTTGAGAGAGAAGAAGATATAAAAAACCTTCGCAGTAAACTGCAAGATGATCTTTTTAGAATTCATCAGATTTTATCTAAAGCAAAGCAAGGGGATTTGCTTATTTTAAATGAGATTTTCTCATCAACATCCCTAAGTGATGCATTTTTTCTCAGTAAAGAGATCATGCAAAAGATCATAGATGATGATCTTTTTTGTGTTTGGGTGACTTTTATAGAGGAACTCTCAGAGATGAATGATAAAACAGTAAGTATGGTTTGTGAGATTGATCATAATGATGTAAAAAATCGTACATTTAAAATAGTAAGAAAAAAAGCAGATGGCTTGGCATATGCAAACTCTATAGCGAAAAAATACCACTTAAGCTTTGAGCAAATAATCCAAAGAATTTCACAATGAATGTATATCTAATGTTCAATAATAGATCTTTTTGTTTAGATAAACAAAGAGTGGAAAAAACTAAAGATTTAGTACGAGACTTGGAGTTAGAGACTATCTTTAAAGAGATGTCAAAGGGTGATGAATTTTTGTATGAGATTTCAAAAAATGCAGTTTTGCAGAGTTTGCATGAAAAAGATGAGATTTTATATAGACAAGAAATCCTAAAAGATTGTATAAAAAATCAAAATTTAACAAGAGAAATTTACAAGCTGACGCAAGTGCCTATCAAGAAAAAGCAAGACCATTGGCTAAGTATCTTCGGTAGAACTCCAAGCTCATTGCTTAGTAGTAGTGTCTCTTTAATGGAGATGTATTTGGGGGTATTTGATGAATTAAGAATTTTAGCGGATAAAAATGTTCAAAAACTAGAATCTAGTGGTTTTATCAGGCTTTTTCAAGAGATAAAAGATGAGTTGAATGAAAAATACCTAAGGGAGATAAAAGAGTATTTAAAAGAGTTAAAGTTTGCAAATGGAGCTTTGATAAGCGCTAAGCTAGGTGATACAAGTGGTTCAAAAGAGTATATACTAAGAAGAGATAATTCACATAAAAAAGGATGGTTTGGAAGATTTTTGACTCTTAAACCAAAGAGATTTTCGCATACTCTACATGTAAGGGATGACGCGGGCGCTAAAGTGCTTAGAAATATAAGAGATGAGGCTCTAAATGATGTCGCTAGTTCGCTCTCTCAAGCAGTAGCACATGTGGAGAATTTTTTTGATTCTTTGAGAAAGGAGATTGCTTTCTTTATTGGTTGTTTAAATCTACTTAAGAAGCTAGAAGAATTAGATGAGCCATACTGCTTTGCTCAACTTTTTTCACAAGATTTACGAGTTTTTTCGGCTTCATCTCTATATGATATCTCTTTATCTCTAGTGATGGATAAAAAAATTGTATCAAATGACATCAAGGCTGACGAGAAGGAGCTTTTTATCATAACAGGAGCAAATCAAGGAGGAAAATCAACTTTTTTAAAGAGTGTGGGTTTAGCTCAACTGCTGGTACAATGCGGTATGTTTGCACCTGCTAAATCTCTTAAAATAAACATTTGTAGCGCTCTTTTCACTCACTTTAAAAAAGAGGAAGACTCTACCATGCAAAGTGGAAAATTTGATGAAGAACTCAAAAGAGTGAGTGAAATCATAGATAATATAAAACCAAATGGTATGATTTTATTTAATGAATCTTTTGCATCTACAAATGAAAGAGAGGGCTCTTTGATATCAGAACAAATCATACTAGCACTACTGCAAAAACATATAAAAATCTTTTTTGTAACTCACATGTATGAGTTGGCAAATAGTCTTTATCAAAAAAACCTAAATCAGAGTCTATTTTTAAGAGCTAAAAGAGAAAAAGATGGTTTAAGAAATTTTCATATGATAGAATCGAAACCTCTAAGTACAAGCTTTGCAAAAGATATATATAAAGAGATTTTTTTGTAAAATTAACAATTTTTTTTAATTTTTTGATTAGTATGTTTATGTTAATATTCTCAAAGCTCGCGATATAGGTACTTACATAATATTTTTTTATAATAAAATTATATTTTGTAGGATACTTCTGTCGTGTTAAAATTGACTAAAATATAGATGCTAGTTGATCAAAAGAAGGGTGAAATGGGCAAAAAAAAGAGACTTAGTAAAAAAGATGCACCAAGTAATATAACTGAAAATGAAACTATAATGTCGCAAGATGATTTTATAGTTTCCAAAACTGACACAAAAGGTTTTATAACCTATTGTAATGAGATTTTTGTTGATATGTCAGGATATACAGCAGAAGATCTCATAGGAGCAAATCACAATATCATAAGACATCCCCATATGCCACAAGTTGCATTTAAACTATTGTGGGATTTGTTGAAAAATGGAAAGGAGTTTTTTGGATTTGTCAAAAATCTTAGAAAAGATGGTGGTTTTTATTGGGTTTTTGCCTATATAACTGCTGATTATGATCTTAATGGAAATATTGTAGGATATACCTCTTTTAGGAGAAAGCCGCCAAGAAGTGCGATAGAGCAGATAGAGCCAGTTTATAGGTTGTTGGTGGATGCCGAGAGAAGAGGTGGTATGGAAGCATCAGGAGCACTTTTGGCAAAGTTTTTAAAAGAGCATGATACAACATATGATGCACTTGTCATGAATCTTCAAAAGGGAGCGTAAGATATGAACAAATTAAAAAATATAAACATTCTAGTATATTTTGTTTTATCAATCTTATCTTCAGGATATTTTGCTTTTATATCCGAGTATATAGCTGCTACAATAGTTTTATGTGCAAGTTTTATAATTCTTTTTCTGCCTGAAAACTCTGATAAAGATGATGGTAAGGAGGTGCTTAATCAAATTGAAAAGATTTTAAAAGATATCTCCAATGGTATATTGGTAGGCAGAGTTATACTCCACTCCAATAAAAATAAGATAGAAAATATAGCTTGGAATTTAAATAATGCACTAGATCAGATAGAGGCAATACTAAGAGAGAGTAGATATACGGTAGAAGCAGTAAGTAGTGGTGATTTTGATCGAAGTATGTTCTCTAGCGGTCTTCATGGTGAATTTATAAAAAGTTCAAATTCTATAGAAAAAGCGATCAATGCACTAAAGGCAAATGCTAAATATCAAATTATGGGTGTATTGTCAAATGAATTTTCAAAGATAAATGGTGGTATAAAAGGCAGTTTAAATAGTATAATAAATGACATGGAGAGTTACAAAGGAGATATGGGTAAATCTGTAGAAAAATTGAAAAGTGCAAGCATATTGTCCACAGATACCATAAATAGTCTCAAAGATGCTAGCAGTGATATATCAAACTTAACTTCTCTTGTTGTAGAGACGACAAATGATATCGACAGTCTAAATCAAAATTCAAAAGATATAAGCTCAGTTGTTTATCTTATAAATGATATAGCAGATCAAACAAATCTTCTTGCGCTTAATGCCGCAATCGAAGCAGCTAGAGCAGGAGAACATGGAAGAGGTTTTGCTGTGGTTGCAGATGAAGTTAGAAATCTAGCAGAGAGAACGCAAAAAGCAACTAGGGAGATATCTATAACCATAGATTCGTTGCAGCAACAAGCATCAAATATACAAAATAATGCTCTAAGTATGAGAGATATATCTGAAAAATCAACAACAGCAATGAGTGAATTTTTCAATTCTATGAATAGTTTAGATAGTGAGTTATCTCTTGTAGAGACTATAAATAGTAAAACTAGTTTTGCTATGTTTATGGATCAGTTTAAGATAAATCACATACTATTTAAATCCAACGCATACTCAGCAGTTATAAATGGAACTGTTAGTGATGAACTTAGCAAGAGTTTTCAAGAGTGTGATTTCGGTCTTTGGTACTATGGCGAGGGTATGAAAAAGTACAAAAATAGCAAAACTTTTATGAGTATGGAAAAATTTCATAAAGATATACACAATAAAGTAAATCAAAATCTTGAGTGTGTCAAAAGCAGTGGATGCGGCATGCAATCAAGTCAAAAAGATGAAATCATACAGAGATTCAAAGAGGCAGAAGAGTCTAGTAATAAACTTTTTGAGCTTATGGATAGATTTGTCGAAGAGGTGAACGAAATTTAAAGTTGCAACATTCTTTTAAGTAGATTTTCTGTAAAATCAAAATAAAAAAAGATTATTATGGAATTTACACATTTACATCTGCATACTGAATATTCGCTTTTAGATGGTGCCAATAAGATTGGTAAACTAGCCGATGAGCTTAAGGCTCAGGGTGTTAAGTCTGTGGCTATCACAGATCACGGCAATATGTTTGGAGCTATTGATTTTTACAAAACTATGCGCTCCGTTGGTATCAAGCCAATCATAGGTATGGAAGCTTATATACACAACCAAGATGATATTGGTGACAAAAGTACCAGGCAGAGATTTCATCTTTGTTTGCTAGCTAAAAATGAGATTGGCTACAAAAATCTCATGTATCTCTCATCTCAAAGTTTTATACATGGTTTTTACTACTATCCTAGGATAAACAAAAAGATGTTAAGAGAGCATAGCGAGGGACTTATCTGCTCATCTGCTTGTTTACAGGGAGAGGTAAATTGGCATCTAAATATAAACAATCCAAAAAATGTACAAAATGGTTCAAAAGGTTATGAGAGAGCTAAAGAGGTGGCTTTGGAATATAAAGAGATATTTGGTGATGATTTTTATCTTGAAATCATGAGGCACGGTATCAATGATCAACTTTTTATCGACAACAGCACTATAAAACTCTCCAAGGAGACAGGTATAAAAATAATAGCTACAAATGATACGCACTACTTAAAGCCCGATAATGCAGAGGCTCATGAAGCTTTTATGTGTATAGCGATGAATAAAGAGTTTGATGATCCCAAACGACTTCGTCACTCTGTACACGAATTTTACCTAAAATCACCACAAGAGATAGCTTCTTTGTATGCTGATATTCCCGAAGCGATAACAAATACTCAGGAGATAGTGGAAAAATGTAATCTTGAGATAAAACTAGGAGACCCAACCCCTCCGAAATTTAAATTTACAAAAGAGTATGCAAAAGCCGAGGGATTGGAGTTTGAAAATGATGATGAATACTTTAGATATCAGTGCGAATCGGGACTCAAAGAGAGACTGAAGCTTGTTGATGAAAGCCAACATGAGATATATTGGGCTCGTCTTAAAAGAGAGATGGGTGTGATATGTGATATGAAATTTCCAGGCTATATGCTTATAGTTTGGGATTTTATTCGTGAAGCAAAAGAGAAAAAGATTCCAGTAGGACCGGGCAGGGGAAGTGCTGCGGGAAGTTTGGTGGCATTTTCACTAAAGATAACTGACATTGATCCGATGAAATACGATCTACTTTTTGAGAGGTTTTTGAATCCTGAAAGAGTAAGTATGCCAGATATCGATATCGACTTTTGCCAAAGTAGAAGAGGTGAGATTATCGATTATGTGGTGCAGAAATATGGCAGATATAATGTTGCTCAAGTTATCACATTTGGTAAACTTTTAGCTAAAGGAGTCATTCGAGATGTAGCTAGAGTTTTAGGGGTTGAGTATGCAAAAGCTGACAAGATGGCAAAACTCATACCAGATGAGCTAGGCATAACTCTAAATGGCAAAATGAAAAATGGTAAAAAAGTTGATGGAGCTTATCAAAAAGAGGAGAAGCTAAGGAAGTGGATAGAAGAGGACTCTCAAATAGCCAGGGTTTGGAAGTTTGCCTTAGCACTAGAGGGATTAAATAGAAACTCAGGTATGCATGCAGCAGGAGTTGTTATCAGTGATGAGGAGTTGTGGTATAAGACTCCACTGTATAAGCCATCAGGTGAGGATCAACAGCTTGTTACCCAATACTCATTAAATTATCTTGAAGATGTTGACCTTATTAAATTTGACTTTTTGGGTTTAAAAACTTTGACCGTGATAGACAATGCCCTGAAATTGATAAAAAAGAGATATGATAAAGATATAGATTTTAATACCCTAGATGTTGATGATCCTAGTATCTATGAGTTGATTCAAAGTGGACATACGATAGGACTTTTTCAGATAGAATCAAGCGGTATGCAATCACTTAACGAGAGATTGAAGCCAACAAATTTTGAAGATTTAGTCGCAGTTTTGGCGCTATATCGTCCGGGTCCCATGGAGTCTGGGATGCTTGATGATTTTATAGATAGAAAGCATGGTGTAAAGGAGATAGACTATTTTTATGATGAGTTTACAAAGCCGCTAAAACCGATACTTGAGCCGACTTATGGTGTTATAGTCTATCAAGAACAAGTTATGCAGATCGTTCAGGCGATTGGTGGTTTTAGTCTTGGAAAAGCGGATGTTGTTAGACGAGCCATGGGTAAGAAGAAGATTGATTTGATGAAAAAGTATAAGGAGGAGTTTGCTCAAGGCGCAAAAGAGCAGGGCTTTGAGTACGCCCATGCTATAGAGCTTTTTGAATTGATTGAAAAATTTGCAGGGTATGGATTTAACAAGTCACACTCTGCTGCGTATGCTATGATAACTTTTCAGACAGCATATCTTAAAAGATACTATCCTCAAGAGTTTATGGCAGCTCTTCTTACAAGTGAACAAGATAATACAGACAAAATAGTGAAGTATATAGATGAGGTCAAAAGACTTGGCATAAAGCTCTCTCCACCAGATGTTAGTCGTAGTATGATTGAATTTACCGCTATAAAAGATGAAGATGGCGAGGAGACGATACTCTTTGGATTAGGTGCTCTAAAGGGCATGGGGGCTTCTGCTATCACCAAGATACTTGAGGCTAGAGGAGATGGTAAGTTTGAAAGTTTGGATGATTTTCTCTCTAAGATAGACACCTCAAAAGTAAATAAACGAGTTATAGAATCACTTATAAAATCAGGAAGTTTAGATAAATTTTCCTATACAAGACGGTCGATGCTTGAAAATATAGAGAAGATAGTTGAGACTGCAAGTGAGTGTGCAAGAGCTAAAAAGATGGCTGAAAACTCACTCTTTGGGGATGATGCAGAGCTTGTCTCTCTACATGTAGAGATAGAAAATGTAGAAGAGTTTGATATGAAAAGAGTCTTGGAGTTTGAAAAAGAGACTATGGGATTTTATGTTTCTGGTCATCCTCTTGATGAGTACAGAGAAGAGATCGATGGCATTAACTATACTCTTTCGAGTGAGGTAGAAAATTTAGGAGATGGAAGTACAGCACTTTTTATAGGAAAAGTTGAAGAGATAGTTGAAAAGATAAGTAAAAAGGGGAATAAATTTGCTATTTTAAATCTTATGGATTTTCATGGCAATATAGAGATAACACTATTTTCTAAACATCTCGATAAAATCCAAACGATGAATAAAGAGGAGCCGATATGCCTAAAAGTGGCTATAACCAGAGATGATAGAGGCATAAATAAAAGGGTTCTAAAGATTGTAAATCTAAAAGATGCCAAGAAAGAGAAGTTAAATACCAAAGCTATAGAGGTTATACAGGAACCAAAAACACTAATCATAGATTTTGCAAAAGATAGCTCAGTTCTAGAAGATCTCTATAGACTAGTAAGAGAAAATCCAGGAGACAGACCCCTGAAGCTCGTTATTTCTTCAAAACTACAAGATATAGTTCTCGAGACATATCTAAAAGTTTCAGATGAAATAGATGAAAAAATTAAAAGTATAGAGTTAGTAAAAGTAGCATAGAAATTAGATTTTTTTCATATTATTATTTTAAGGTTGGATATTGCTGCTGATAGATTGGCATATTATGATGATATTTTTGGCTCGCAAGTTACAACCTTATACTTAAATACCCTTAAAGAGACCACTGCACAGTAGGAGTGCCCACAAAAGCTTAGTTTTGGGTAAGATTTGAAATATAAAATTTGAAGTACTAACTTGTTAATTCGAAAACTTTTATCTTTTAAAGATTGCCCAAAAATAAGCTTCCTTTCGGTTTTTAGTTTTCAGAGCACCTGAGTATTGGTGCTCTGAAAGCTTATCATTTTAGTTTTTCTAGATAGTTTTCCATGATGTCAGTCATGGTTAAAATTCCCTCTAAATTATTATGATCTATAACCAAGAGCCTTTTGACATTGCTTTTTACCATGAGTGATATAGCGTATTTAACATCAAGTTCTTTTGATATTTGATATGCTGGTTTTGAACATATATCATAAACTCTCACAAGATCAATGTCTCCATCATTAGATATGATTGAAAATAGTATATTTTTGTAAGTTAACAATCCATAAGCATCGCTAGGGCGAATTTTATCTACTATGAGAGATTTTATTTTTCTCTCTTTCATCATTTTTAGAGCATCTCTTATTGGCTTCATAGGTGAAATAATAGCCATATTGTCTCTACTCATAATATCTTCTACTAACATTTTTTTCTCCTTTTATAGATCATTGATAATCTCTTCTTCAAAGAGTTCTATCTCTTCATCTTCCATTCCTGCCAAATGTGAAAGAGCAAAGGTCAAAATGATACCATTTTTATTCTCTTTTTCGTCAAGTTTTAACTCTTTTTTCAGTGTTTTAAATATCGTAATAGATATTTTTTTAGGAAGAATGAAAAGAAGTACCGATACATTTTCTTCTAATGTTAAACCAAAAAATACTTTCTTCTCTTTTAATCCTATATTTTTACCATGTAGTATAGTAACGCTTCCCGCGCCTGCTTTTTTTGCTATCTCTATAACGCTCTCTTCTTGTGCGTCAGGTATGATTGCAGCTAAAACTGTAAATTGCATTTTATCTCCTTTTTGATAAATATGTAGCTAATATTCCGTATCCCATAACAGTTATCATCGGAAACAGAGATGCGAAAGCTATGAGCCCAAATCCATCTATCAGCGGATCTCTTCCGTTTATATTTTGGGCAAGTCCCAAACCTAAAGCAGCGACAAGTGGTACGGTTACTGTTGAAGTGGTTACGCCTCCACTGTCATAAGCTATTGGAACAATATATTTGGGTGAAAAATATGTCATGATTATTACCACTAAATATCCAGCAATTATATAATAGTGTATAGCATCGCCTTGTACTATTCTGTATGAACCCAAAGATATGCCTATGCCAACACCAAATGCAACAAATAGTCTAAGCGTTAAACTTTTGATATTTCCTTCGCTGATTTCATTTGCTTTTGATGCTATTGCGATGAGGGCAGGTTCTGCCATTGTTGTAGAAAATCCAATTAGAAATCCAAATAGATATATATACCAAAGATTTTTCATTTTAGATAGAGAAAATGCGATACTTTCACCTATGGGGAAGAGCCCAAGTTCTAGACCCAATATAAAGGCGTATAACCCGATAGTTACTAAAAAAATTCCACTGCTTACTTTCGGTAAGTGAGGAATTGGTTTTTTTATGATTATGTATTGAAAAAATCCAATGACAAGGAGTATGGGTATTATATCTTTTGCTACATTAAAAAAATCAAATATGATTTTATATAAAAGAGATATATTATGGCTCGATGAGATATCAACTGTTTGAGTTAAGGAGATATTCTCTACATGTAGAGGTAAAAAATCATAAACAACTATTCCGTAAATCTGTACGAATATCATAGGTAATAAAGAGGCAAATGCTATAAGTCCAAAACCATCGATAGCTGGATTACGCCCCTTTATGCTTGAAGATAAACCAATGCCTAGAGCAGCTACTAGCGGAACCGTGACTGTTGAAGTGGTTACCCCTCCGCTATCATAGGCTAAACCAATTATCTCTACGGGAGCAAAGAAGGTTATGATTACTACCAGTATGTAGCCAGAAATTATATAGTATGATATAGGATGACCCAATAAAATCCTAAGTACTCCTAGAGAGATGGCAAATCCAACCGAAAAAGCTACACATAAGCGAAGAAAAAATGGATCTATTCTGCCTTGACTGATGATCGAAGCCTTTTGTGCTATGGCTATGAGAGCTGGTTCGGCTATAGTTGTTGAAAAACCTATAAAAAAAGCGAATATCAAAAGCCAAAACAGGGATCCTTTTTTTGCAAAATCATTGGCAAGATTTTCTCCTATTGGAAAAATTCCTATTTCAAGTCCACGAATAAAAACAGCTAAGCCAAAGATTATTATGCCCAAACCTAAAAGTATGGAAGTTAAATTTTGAGGTACATCTCTAACTACAACAATTTGAAATACAGATACAACAATGACTATAGGTATCAAATCTTTTGCAGAATTTTTAATGTCTGATATGAAGATGCCTAGACCATTTAGTAGCATTAAATTCCTATCTCTATTTGAAATCTTTTTGGATTATTTTTGATTTTTATCTTTCCGTTATGAGCTTTGATGATTTGTAAAGCCAGAGCTAAGCCTAGACCATTTCCCTTTGTTTTTGTTGTTTTAAATGGTTCAAAAAGGATATTTTCGTCTTCTATATCTTTGCCACTGTCTAATATATTGATTATGTGATAGTTTGCATTTTGTTCATAGTTTAGCTCTATGGTGCCTTGTTCATCTTCACTATCTTCTATAGCGTCGATAGCATTGAAGACTAGATTTTGAAATACCAAACTTAAAAGCTCCAAATCACCATTTATGGCAATTTTTGGTAGATTAAAATGAAAATCTATGCTTTTTGAATATGTATAAAAAGATATTGACTGTTCAATTTCATCTGTTAATTTATCTAGTAAAAATGGACTCTTATCTACTCGTAGTCCCTTTGTAAAAAGAAGTGTTGCTTTTATAATTCTCTCGACTCTCCAGATAGATTTTCTAATCTCTAGGACGATCGGTTTTGTTCCGACATCTACTTTTTTAAATAGTGTTGATGCAAGAAGAGAGACCGAGCCTATAGGGTTTCTTATCTCATGAGATAGATGAGCGGCAACTTGACCCATAGATATGAGTCTCTCTTGTCTCTTCTCTTCTGTTATGTCTGTAGCACTTATGATTGTTTTATCACTCTGCTTGACAATTTTGACAATAAAATAAAAATCACCATATTTTATCTCTTTTTGATTTTGATTTTTTAATATAAGTTTCAAAAGACCGTTCGCCTTTTTTGCCTCAGAGTTTTGTAAAAATATCTTTTCATCCGCATCTATAACCCATAGTGAATTTGGCTGTACTTCTATGATTTGAGCTATGAAATTTTGTAGTGATTTATAGGAGGCATTTAACTGTTTATACTCATTTTCTATGACATAAGTTTGATTTATGAGATCATCGAGGCCTTTTTTGAAGGCCTCTTTTTCATCTGTGTTTAGAGAATTTAGTAGTTTTTCATCTATCATTTTGGCTAACTTTTTAGCCTATTATACTAAATATTTTATACAAAGTCCACTTTTGCGATATTGTGTTTTATACCTAGTTTTTCAGGGCTGATTCCTATCGCAAGTCCTACCATTTGAGGCATATGCAGGATCGGTATAGAGACATCTTGTCCCATCTCTTCACTTATGCTTTTTTGTTGTACATCAAGTCTTAGATGACATAGTGGGCATGGTGTCACCATAGTGTCTGCACTGTTTTCTATAGCATCAAGCATAGCACTTCCCGAGATCCTGTTTGCAGTCTTTGGTGCTTGAAGTTCTACATGAAAGCCACAACATTTGTTTTTATGTCCATACTCAACACTGTGACCGCCAAGAGCGACAATGAGTCTGTCTAGTGAAGTTGGTCTGTATGGATCTTCATTTCCGTTTGATGAGCCATGAACTTCGTGTGGTCTTATATTGTGACATCCATAAAATGGTGCAATGTAGAGGTCTTTTAGAGGATTTGTTACTCTTGAAGCGATGGCATCTATACCAAAATCATCTATAAGAGCATATAAAAAGTGTTTTATCTCAGAAGTTCCTTTGTACTCAAGCCCCACCTCTTTTAGTTTGGCATTTACTCTTTGCTTTAAGCTCTCATCATTATCAAGTCTATACTTTGCTGTTGCTAGATTTAATTGACAAGTGTTACAAACAGTAACTATGGTCAATCCTCTTTTTTCAGCATAGCAAATGTTTCTGGCATTTAACACTAGTGATAAAAAATCATCATAATCTTGCATATGTGAAGCGCCACAACATGTAGCCTCTACAAGTTCGACAAGCTCTATGTTGAATGCTTCTGCTATCGCTAGAGTTGATTGCATAAGCTCCGGTGTACTCTGTTTTGGTGTGCAACCTACAAAAAATGCATATTTTAAATTTTCCATAAAGCTTCCTTATTTGAATTTTACTGTTGATGAACTTTTGATGAGTTTGTCAACTTCATCTAGTTTTTCTGATTTTGGCATTTGCCAAGGCATGATCAATTTTCCATTTTTAAGCATATGCAGAGCTTCAGGAACATGTTTGAGTACCCCAAGATTTCCCTCAGAATATCTAACAAGCTCTCCCTCATCTAAGAAACCGTGCTTTTGTATAGAATCTTTAAAACCTACAGCATGCCTGGTTGCAACATTATCTGTTGCCATATTTTCTTCAAAGATTTGATTGTGTAGTTTGGTTATTTTATCTATCGGCGAGAGGTCTTTTGGACAAGCTTCAGCACACTCATAACATTTTACACAATCCCATACGCCTTTGCTCTCTTGATTTACGATTTCGAGTCTATCTCTTTTTGCCTCATCTCTTACATCAGTGTTAAATCTAAATGCTTTTAAGAGTGCAGCAGGTCCTATGTAGTCACCATTTACCTGTATAGATGGACATGCATAAAAGCAGTTTCCACACTGTATGCAGTAGTCAGCCTCATCAAGCCTGTCAGCTTCCCCTTCGCTTATGATATTTTCTGATTTTGGATGAGCATCAATCTCGGCAACAAGATAGGGTTTGACACTGCTGTATTTGCTCCAAAATCTCTCTTTGTCAACTACCATATCTTTTATGGCTTGTTTTATATCTTGTGGTTCAAAAACCAACTCATATCCAAAAATATCTATCAGATCAAAAACTCTCTCTTTACAAGAAAGAACAGGTTTGTTATTTACTTTTATAGCGCAACTTCCACATATACCGTGACGGCAGCTTCTTCTGTAGCTAAATGAGCCATCTTTTTCCCATTTGATTTTATTGAGTATATCAAGAACTACTTCATCTTGAGCAACATCAAATGAGTAATTTTCATAATATGGCAATCTATCAACTTCTTTGTTGAATCTGAAAACTTTAAAATTTACCCTTTTTGTATCATAATTTTTCATTTTATATCCTAATATGTTCGCTCAGTCGGCTGGTATTTGCCGATAGTGACAGGTTTATAATCAACTCTAATGGAGCCATCTTCATTTAAGTATCCGTAAGTATGGTTTAAGAAATTCTCATCATCTCTTTTGGGAAAGTCATCTCTGAAGTGTGAGCCTCTACTCTCTTTTCTAAGAATCGCCCCCTCGACAATAAAAGCAGAATAATCAAGCATATGACCAAGCTCTATGGCCTCTTGTAAGTCGGTATTGAAGATTTTTGATCTATCATCAATTCCTACATTTTTATATCTCTCTTTTAAATCTTTTATTATCTCTTTTTGTTTAAGTAGCTTCTCTTCAGTTCTAAAGACTCCAGCATTTTGCGTCATAGTGATTTGCAACTCTTTTCTAAGAAGAGGTACTCTCTCACTTCCACATGAAGACAACAACTTGTCTATCTCTTTTACCATTAAATTTGCATCATTCTCATCAGGTTTTTTATGAGTTAAAAATTTATCTTCTTCCAAATCCTGTATGATAGTTTGACCTACATGTCGTCCGTAAAATATAGCTTCAAGAAGTGAGTTTGCACCTAGTCTATTGGCACCGTGAACACTTACGCAAGCACACTCTCCTGCAGCATAGAAGCTTTTGACATTGTGTTCTATATCGTATCTTACTCTTCCATGAACATCAGTTGGAATTCCACCCATCGAATAGTGAGCAGTCGGCGAGATTAAGATAGGCTCTTTGATCATATCTAGCCCCAAGAAAGTGAGCGCTAAATCTCTAAGTTCAGGAAGTCTTGACATGATTTTCTCTTTGCCAAGATGAGTCAAGTCAAGATATACGGCATCTTTGTCTTTGCCGACTCCGCGACCAGCCAAAATCTCTTTAGTGATGGACCTGCTAACCAAATCACGAGGTCCGAGTTCGAGTTTTTCAGGAGCATATTTCTCCATAAATCGTTCACCCTCTGAGTTGAACAATCTTCCACCTTCTCCTCGGGCAGCTTCACTTATAAGTATGCCAGTTCCTGCCAATCCTGTTGGGTGGAACTGTACAAATTCCATATCTTTTAGAGGAATTCCTCGTCTTGCTACGATAGATAGCCCATCTCCTGTATTTGCGTGTGCATTTGAGTTTGTGGCGTAGCTTCTAGCATATCCGCCTGTTGCAAACAGGACAGCTTTTGCATAAAATATACCTTTTTGACCGGTTTTGATATTGTAAGCGACAACTCCACTGACAATTTTCTCTTCATTTCCACTATATATGATATCCGCTACATACCACTCATCCCAAAACTCAACTCCATCTCTGTGAGCCTGCTCAAAAAGAGTTTGCAAAAGAGTGAGTCCCGTTCTATCTTTTGCGTAACAAGTTCTTGGAAATGATTGCCCACCAAAAGGTCTTTGTGCAATCGTGCCATCTTTTTCTCTACTAAAAGCAGCCCCCATATGCTCTACCCATCTAATTGTCTCGGGAGCACTGCTACACATGAGTTCGACTGCTTCTTGATTTGCGAGATAATCACTACCTTTTATAGTATCAAATATGTGAGATTGAGTGCTGTCATCACCCTTTAAAGCAGCATTGATGCCACCTTGTGCAGCCCCAGAATGACTTCTTAGCGGATGTAGCTTTGTCAAAACACACACATGTTTGCCACGACTCTCTAACTCTCTAGCTGCAGCAAGTCCCGCAAGTCCCGCGCCGACTATCACTGCATCATAACGATGAATTGAAATGCCCATACAAATTCCCTTAAATTAATTTTTAATTTATTATACAATGTAATTAATAAAAATAAGATTTAATAAAGAAAATATTCAAAATCTTTTAATTCATATAGTATGACATTTGGGTATTTTTTCGATTTGAGTTCGTTGGAGAAGCCACTTTTTGAAAATAGTAGGTATTTATCTATGGGTAGATTTGCAAGTTTGCATTTTGATTGTAGAGAATTGAGTATATTTTTGCATGTTTTACTATTTTTCCATTTCACTTCACCCGCAAATTTATGTAAAGATGTTTCTATAAGTAGATCAATTTCGATATCTTTATCCCAATAGCTTCCACTTGTCAATATCTTCTCTTTTTTATGTAACTCTTCGATAAGCAAAATGGATAGTTTTTCAAATTCTAAACTTATAAATTTATCTAAGTAAATCTTTATATTTTTTAGGGATATTTCTCTGTTTTCTTTTAAAAAAGGGTGTATAAAAGTGAACCAAAATCTTGTAAAATTGTTATTTATGTGTATTTTGTCTTCTATCTTGTATCGTCTGAGTCTCTTTTTGAGGATCTGTTTTTTATCGTTTTTAAGTGGCTTCTCTCTACTTAACTCTTTTTTTATGATACCTGTTTCAAATAGATATTTAAAAAATTCCCTCCCTTTTGGTTGAGAAATGTTATCTTTACTATATGTACTATAACTTTTTCTATCGCCTTTTGAAATTCTTGAGAGTATTTTTTCTATAATTTCTTGATTTTCTGGTTTTTTATCATATATGAAAAATTTTCTTAAAATATCAACTTTTTCTATAATCTCTTTTTCTATAATCTTATAAAAATCTTTTGATAAATCAATTTTTTCGATTAAAGGATGACCATTAAATATAGAGTAGTAAATTATCAACTCTTCAATATCCAGATATGGAAATTTTTTATGAAAATCTTTGAAATTTAAAACTTTTTCCAAAATGTTTTACTAAGAAGTATGAAGACTGTATAGCACTCAAGTCTTCCTATTATCATAGCAGCAGAGAGTATAAGTTTGTCATACCATGAGAAAAATGTATAGTTTTCCGCAGGACCAACCAAAGAAAAACCAGGTCCGACATTTCCCACTGTTGTCATGGCTGTACTGATTGCTGTCATCTCATCATAGCCTCTAGCATACAGGTAAATCATGACAAAAAATATGGTCAAGATAAATAGGGAGAAAAAACCAAATATGGAGCTGATTATATTGCTTTTGATAGGTTTATCATCTATAAAAATAGAGATAATAGAGTCTGGTTTGAGTGATCGTTTTATCTCTAAGGATATATTTTTAAAGTAGATGATGTATCTTATCACTTTTGGTCCACCAGCGGTTGAACCAGCATTTCCGCCTATTATCATTGCGATCAAAACTATAGCTATGGAAGCTTGGTTCCATGTAGAGTAATCCGTCGAAGCAAATCCTGTAGTTGTCATTATAGAAACTACTGTAAATGTTGAGTGTAGCACATCTTTATAGAGTGTAGCAAAACCGCTGAAATGCGAAAAAGCAAGGAGGGCTGAAAGAATAGCTAAAAGAGCGATATACCACTTTATCTCTTCTAGATTGTAGCTTTTTAAATCACCACTTAAAAATCTAATATGAGCTAAAAAGTTTATACCTGAAATCATCATAAAAAATATAGTAGTCCACATGATTCCATTGTTATTTGCCCAAAACCCTAAAGAGCTGTTTTTTGTGGAAAAACCACCCGTTGATACTGTTGCAAAAGCATGATTTACAGCGTCAAACCAATTCATTCCAAAAAATTTTAGACATAAAATATTTGCTATAGTGAAGAGTAGATAAACTCCCCATAATTTATTTGCAGTATCTTTTATCCTTGGAGTTATTTTATCTGTTGAAATTCCTGTAGATTCGGCTTTAAAGAGACTAAGTGAACCGGTTGGATTTATAAGTGGAAATAGTCCAACACCTAACACAATGATACCCATACCGCCAATCCAATGCATCAGGCTTCTGTGAAGAAGTATATTTCTAGGGAGATCCTCTATGTCGCTAAATACTGTAGCACCAGTAGTAGTGAAGCCACTTATTGCCTCAAAAAATCCACTAGAAAAATCTATACCAGTTTGTAAATAGAGTGGTAATGCACCCCCGATTCCTAACAGTATCCAAACCAAGTTTACAGATACTATGCTCTCCTTTACTCCAAATGACATTTTGTAGTTTCTGAGTGAAAAAAAGATGAGTATATTTAGAAGTAGTAAAAAAAAGATAGCATAAAAAGAGCTATTTATATTTTCATAGTCATAATACCCCAAAGCAACTGGAATTAAAAATAGTAAAAAAACAACAATCCCAACCGCAGAAGTAAACTTAAGTATGCTTTTTATGTTTACCATTAATTTGAGACCACCACACAGTAGGAGTGCCCACAAAAGCTTAGTTTTGGGTAAGATTTGAAATATAAAATTTGAAGTACTAACTTGTTAATTCGAAAACTTTTATCTTTT
>Ga0256840_1000608_pt1 | contig 36044 bp, 40 predicted proteins | sample 355202metaG_FD_185969 | JGI IMG/M metagenome (GOLD analysis project Ga0256840, IMG submission 185969) | Hydrothermal vent microbial communities from Mid Atlantic Ridge, Atlantic Ocean - 355-202 | ecosystem: Environmental > Aquatic > Marine > Hydrothermal vents | place: Atlantic Ocean: Mid...
CCTTCGAAGCACCTCTGCCCGCCTACTGGCCTCTGCCTTCCTTGTCTCAATAGGGCACAACGAAGACATAAAAATTATCCGGATTATCGGCGTCTCATGCGGCTTCTTGTCCTGCGCACCGGAGGGATCTTAAAGATAAGCGACCTGGCCCGAGACCTCGGGTTTTCTCAAACTACTGTAAGTCGGTATATCCATCTGCTCGAAACGAGTTGCCTGTTGATCAGGCTTCCGGCCTTCACCAACAATATGGCCAAAAGGGTGATCAAATCTCCCAAGGTGTATTTTCTCGATCCCAGTCTTGCTTCACACCTTATGGACAAGCGAGACCTCAAAGATCTTTCTCGAGAAGAGCAGGCCAAACTCTTTGAAAACCTGGTCTTCCTGAACCTCTATGTCTTCTCCGAGATTGAAGGGGGAAGGCTATATTATTTTCGCACCTATGGGGGCCGGGAAAAAGAGGTTGATTTTGTTCTTGAGGTCGCCGGTTCCGTCGTAGGGGTGGAAGTCAAGTTCAAAAAGGAAGTTGGTTTTAAAGATGTCGAAAACTTGCGTTTCTTCCGGGAAATAACCCCTTCTTTTCAGACAGGTTTCGTTATTTACTTGGGAGAAAGGCTCCAAAAACTTGGGAAAGATCTATACGCCGTGCCCTGGCGGGGGCTTTGATACCATAACAAAAAGGCCCTCTTTGAAGAGGGCCTTTGAGGAGGTAAGGGATAGCTTCATAGTGACTAATAAAATTTATAACCCAACATAAAAAGAAAAGATCTAGTCTTTAAGCTTAAATCTGAATAATCATCAATGTCGACAAGACCATAATCATAGCGGGCATCCACAGTGAACTTGTTGGCTATTTCAAGACCTGCACCAAAAGAGAGGCCGAAATCAGAAGATTTTATATCTGGATCAAAACCTACTGATACATTTTGTACACTTACATCACAAGAATCACTTATTTTCAAAGAAGAGTAAAATCCAAAATATAAATTTGGCTTTATTTGTCCCTGTACAGGTATGTCATATCTCAATCCCACAGGAACTTCGAAATAATGAATGGTAACATCAAAATCAACATTATAAACAGAAATTCCTCCTTTTTTCATTACGTAATAAAGTCCGGATTCCAAGGAAAAGTTCGGTACAATCTGCTTAACTAAAGAAATACCGCCAATAACACCCACCTTGTAACTCTCATCAATACCATCAACTCCCGACACTTCACAACTAAACTTTCCATAAGTAAGGCCGCCCTTGACGGCTAAAGATAATGACTTATCTTGTGCTTTTACTGGAAAAGCAGCAAACACCAAGAAGAAAACCCAACAAAAACAACCTAAAAGCAATTTTTTAATCATAAAAGTACCTCCTACTAGGATCTTGTAAAATTAGACAAAACCCTTCACGTTTTAAACAAAGGGCCCTAAAACCAAACCCCTCATGAGGGAAACTTAGCTAGTATCAAAGAGCATTCTAAAAAAATCAAATGGAAGCAAGGAAGGAAAGGAAAGGAAGGAAAAAATTAATAATTTCTCTTATTTGTTTTTAATTTTATAAAAGACCTTTGTAAAACACCTTTTCTTAAGGCCCGTTAAAGGATCCCTTGCGCTTGTACTGGCAACACTGATCTCGGCAATTTTACAAAGGTCTATATAAATATTTTAATCTTTTTGATTAAGGCAATCTCGGGACTTACCAATTTTAAAAACTTCCTGCTATAAGCCATACAAAGGACAACAAAGATGTCTTCACAAAGAGACCCTTAAAAGGCCGAGGAAGTAATCTTACGGGACCGCTTGGCTCGCAAAGATAAGACTGAGCTTTGCTCCACACAATATAAAAAGAGACCTTTGCAAAACATCTTTTCTTAAGGCCCGTTCAAGGATCCGTTCCCATTTTTCGGAACGAAAAATAGGAACGGATCCCTTGCGGTTGTGCTTGCAATACTGATCACGCTGATTTTGCAAAGGTCTCATAAAGAATGTTCACCATAACAACCCAACTTGGATAAAGTTATAAGGTTATTTAAGAATATCTATCCTATAGATCAGTTAAATACTTGTGGGCTTAATTTGACACGATAAAAAACTCTCACAATAGAGTAATCTTACAAAGAGTCACTACCTTTTTACAGAAATGTTACAAGTATTAAAAATATATGACAAAAATATTAGCCTATTGCCAAACACAACAAAAAAGTATAGTACTAAAATAAACTCTCTTAGGAAGAAATACCCATTAATCATGCACAAAGAACAAAACAATATAACTAAACCTCTTATCTACATATTAGACGACGAACCAGATATATGCAAATTGATAGATTCTTTTTTAACCAAACAAGGATTTAGAATCAAATATTTTTACAAAGCAGACACATTTTGGGAAAACATAGAATACCGACTACCAGACTTATTAATTCTGGATATCATGTTACCAGACGCAGACGGATTTAAGATATGTCGCAGGTTACGCGCCAACAAAGAAACATCCATGATCCCTATTATTATGTTGACCGCTAAAGGAGAAGAGGTTGACCGAATACTGGGCTTAGAAATAGGGGCTGACGATTATATTATTAAACCGTTTTCTTTAAGAGAATTACTGGCAAGGATAAAAGCAGTGCTTAGGAGAACCAGAGAATATGACAAAGAGAACGAACTAATTACTTTGAACAACAACTTACTAACTATAAACCCAAACAAATATGAAGTTTTGGTAGAAAACAAAAAAATTACATTAACGCCAACAGAATTCAAAATATTATATATCTTGGCCAAGAACAAAGGATGGGTGTTTACGAGACAACAACTTCTAGACCGTATTTGGGGACAAGAAAAAATTGTAATAGACCGAACAATAGACGTACATATCAGGAACTTGAGAAAAAAATTAGGCAAGGCAAATAAACTAATAAAAAACGTAAGAGGAATAGGCTATAAAATCGACATAGAATAATCCCGATCTCACGAAATTTCTTCGGTCTCTGCCCACCTCCATCAAAGGAAGTATACCCTTCCCATCTCGCAAAATATGAAAAGACAGGCGGGGTCTCCCCCACCTGTACAGCTAGCTATCTATTTCTCGTAACAACCTCTTTGGAGGGCTTGATACATAACCTTAAAGATAAAGGTATTGTCTTTTATATCTCCGTCGTATTTAGCCTTAAGAGCCCCCGCACACACACCCTGAGCATAAATAGGCACTAAACTATTGGTGTGATGATGCCAACCTTCACAATTTACCCCCCAACACTGACCTTCAATAACCTGATCACCAGAGGAATCTCCTACAGGTTGAAGGTGACCACATTCATGATCGGCAGTGACGATCACGAGAGTATTGTCCCAATTGCTTCCGTTGGAGGGATCGTTAACCCAATCAATTACAGCCTTAACCGCTTTATCAAAATCAATCATTTCTTCTAACATACGGGTCATATTATTGGCGTGACTGGCCCAGTCAATGGCCCCGCCTTCAATCATGAGAAAGAACCCTTCTTTGTCTTGCTGAAGCACATCTAAAGCGGCCTTGGCCATAGTCTCTAAAGAAGGAACCGTAGGAATAAAGGCCTGCCCTCCAACCTTCCAATCATCAGAAGGATCTCCATCATCTATATTTCTATTAAATTGTAAGGTCTCAGCTACAGGAGCCAACCCAAAAACCCTCTTGGGCATAGGACCTCCGTGGAAAAAGCCGTCCCCATCGGCCAAATCCTCAAAATCGGCCTTAGTGTCCACAAAGACCCTTCCCCTAAAACCAGCTACTACCTTGTTAAAAAGGGCCTGGCCGTCCATATCTTCCATGTAAGGCCCCTTATTCCGAGACCAGTAATAAAAATCTGGCTCTGCTCTACGTTGACCATTGTCGTCAAAATAAGGGTGCCCTGCTCCCATAATCACGTCTAGGTTAGAATAGACCATTTGCCGGGCTATTTCGCCATAATTTTTGCGGTATTGAGTCTTGGCCAAAAAACCTGCTGGAGTAGCATGATCCCAGGGCACAGAGGTTACCACACCTGTAGCCATACCTTTGGCCTCGGCATAATCCACAATGGTAGGATAGTATTTGACAGTATAAGGTTCATCGGCCGCATAACCTTCCGGCTCGGCTACCACATTTAAAGCATATTTTACGGTCTTGTGTCCATCGGCAAGGGCACTGGCCGCAGCAGCCGAATCAGTAGCCCCCTCATCTACATAAGCCGGTACAGGCTGAATTTGCCAAGGAGTATACCCCCCTTGGGTAGGATCATAACTGCCTACCTCGCTGGGATCATCCCAATATTCATGCAAAAGACCACCTTCTCCAGTAGCATTACGCATAAAAGTAGTCATATAGCCAAAATCAGCCAGTTTTTCCATATTAGTCTTTTGCACACGTAAATATTTACGCAGTGCATCAACATGCCAATATCCCATACCATCGCCAATCAAAAGGATCACATATTTGGCTTTATGATGATGAAATTTAAATCGGTTTTGATTAAAAGCACCGGCTAAAGAAACATAACCAAACAAAAAGAAACAAATCGATAAAGCAACTAACTTAATTCTCCGATTCATAAACACCTCCTCCTAAATTTAGTTATTAATGGTTAAATAATTCCGAGACTTAAAGCCCAAAAAACCAAACAAAAAAAGACTCAAACCCACGAGTAAGACAGAAGATGGTTCAGGAACAGGGGCATTTACAGGTGCAGAGAAAGTGATCACGTAATTTGCATCTTGGGTAAAAGCACTCCCATCCCAATAGGCCAATGGATCTTGATTCTGAGGGCCAAACTGCTGATCATAGGGCTGATTAGGAAAAATTAAGCCCGAAATGCTATAGGGATCCCAGTCAAAACTTGATATACCGAGGAAATAGATACCAGAATCAAGATTCGGATCATAAATACGCGCGTTCAAGGAAGAAACCTCGTCATCGTTGGCCCAAACGCCCACGCCATTTTCATCGAAGAGGAATAGCTGGGGATCATCACTGTAAGCCTTAATTTCCAAAGCACCGCCACTCCAAGAAAAGACATATAGATCAGCGCCAGCAAATTCTGCCGTACCATGAATTTCCGTGGTCCCATTCACTAGAGACACTGCTGTATCTAAAGAATCGCCTGCATCGGAAGACTCATAGAAAGGAAGGCCATATACATTATTCAACCCCACCAAAAAAAACAAAAACCAAAAAAGACAAATTTTCCTAAACATTTCCCCCCTCCTGAAAAGGTTTTGACCCGATTTAAAGGGGCTTAAGTTAAAAAGGCTTAAAGTTTGTATGGCTAATGTGTGACAAACGGGCCTCGTGATTGGAAAGAATTGTTGACATAAGGGCCTATTCGCTGTTTCTTTAACTTTAGTCTTTTATCCCTTGGAAGCGGGGGTTTTATATGTGCCAAGCACGGGTATTTTTGGTTGGCCCAAACGGCCAAGAAGAAGAAATAATGCAAGATGTCATATCCTTAGAGGTCACCCGTGAGGGTATATACTTAAAGAACTTTTTTGATGAACCCCGTACCATTAGAGGGACTATTACTAAAATAGATTTTCTTAAACACAAGGTCTTTATCCAAGCACAGGAGGAGTCATGAGTGAGTTTAAAGAAAAATTAGCTAAAATTTTACCTCATTGGGAAGAACACGTGGCCGAACACGCTCAAGAGTTCCTTACCTGGGCTGACCGTCTAGAAGAAGAAGGGCAAAAGACCCTGGCGGAAAAGCTACGCAAGGCCGCGTTAGCCATGGGTAATGCCCGGCTTACCCTTGCTGAAACCCGGGTGTATTTAGAATCGGGCAGTATAGCCGAAGACCTCGCCCTTTGTGCCGTATGTGCTTGGCGTGAAACCTGTAAAAAGCGTTTTACACGCGACAGCGGTAGCCCTTTTCGCTGTCCGGACTTCACTCGTGACGTCACCTTAAAGGACTAATATATGATCGCCAAGGTCATTGAAGAGTTACTGAACAAATTGATTGAAGAAGCCCAAGAAGAAGGCCTTCTTTCTAAGGACGCAAAACCTCGCTTCCAGGTGGAACCACCTAAGGTAGCGCATCATGGCGATTATGCTACCAACTTGGCCCTGGCCTCGGCCAAACTCTCTACACGCAACCCACGCGAACTGGCCCAGTGGTTTACCCAACGACTTTTGGTCTTTAAAGATTTGTTTTCCAAGGTAGAAGTTGCTGGCCCGGGCTTTATAAACTTTTTTATTTCTCCCTCTTATTGGCAAAGCCTCCCCGCCTCCATTATGGAAATGGGTGATGCCTATGGGCGAAGTGATGTAGGAGAAGGGCGACGCGTACAAATAGAATTTGTCTCGGCCAATCCCACAGGCCCCCTCCATATAGGCCACGGGAGAGGAGCGGCCGTAGGAGACACCTTGGCTCGTATACTCCTCTTTGCCGGCTTTGAGGTAGAAAAGGAGTATTATATCAATGACGTAGGCCGACAAATGCAAATTTTAGGGAGATCGGTTTATTTACGCGCTCTGGAACTTCAGGGCCAACCGGTAGATTTCCCCGATGATCACTATAAAGGTGACTATATCCGCCAACTGGCCGCTGAATTATTAAAAAAAGATCCCACCTTTGTCCAGCGCCCAGAAAACGAAGCGGTTTCTATAGCCAGAGATTTTGCCAAAGAAGCTATTCTGGCCCAAATACGCAAAGACCTCGAAGATTTTGGGGTATCTTATGATTCATGGTTTTCTGAAAAGACCCTCTATGAACATAGCGAGGTGGAAAAGGCCCTCTCCTTTTTAAAGGATAAAGGGCTAATTTACGAGAAAGACGGGGCCTTATGGTTTCGGGCCTCTGAATTTGGTGACGAAAAAGATAGAGTAGTAATTAGGGCTAGTGGTGAACCCACCTATTTTGCCTCTGATATTGCTTATCACTACAATAAATTTTTTACCCGTAATTTCGAAAAAGTTATTGACGTGTGGGGTGCTGACCATCATGGTTATATTCCTCGTCTTAAGGCAGCGGTGAAGGCCTTGGGGCTAGACCCAAACAATTTGAAAGTAATTCTCATTCAAATGGTCAATTTACTTCAAGGCGGGGAGATAAAAAGTATGTCTACGCGGGCCGGAGAGTTTGTCACCCTCCGCGAACTCCTTGACGAAGTAGGCCGCGATGCTACCCGGTTTATATTTCTCACCCGTCGCGCAGACAGCCCGCTAGATTTCGATGTAGATTTGGCCAAACAACAATCGCAGGAAAATCCTGTCTATTATGTACAATACGCCCATGCCCGTTTGTGTAGCATTTTTCGCAAGGCCAAAGAAGCGCGCATTTTCCTCCCGCCTATCGATAAAATCGACACTTCTTTTTTAAATACCCCGGAGGACTATACCCTTTTAAAACTTTTAGATTACTTCCCAGACATAATTGAAGAAGTGGCCTTAAAACTTGAACCTCATCTTTTAACTTTTTATTTACTAGATTTAGCCACTGTATTTCACAACTATTATGCCAAGTATCGATTTTTGGACCAACACGAACCTACTACGTGGGCGCGGCTTTTGTTAGCCCACGCTACAAGAATCGTTTTGGCCCAGGGGCTTTGGCTCTTGGGAGTATCCGCACCGGAGAAGATGTAATGGCTAAACCAAACAAAAAGAAACAAAAAAGGTTTCAATTCGAACTAGGGATCCCCGGGCTTATCTTCGTGACCGGGCTACTAATATGCCTGTTTTTGTGGATGTTTATCCTGGGCTTTTGGCTAGGACAAAAAATAATGACTTCCAAGGTCCAACACACAGGTTCTCCTATTGCCCAAAAGATGTTACAACAGAAGAAGGAAACTCCCCCTCTGGTTACCGAAGAAGTACGTCCTCCAGCCCTAGAACCAGAAAAGGACCTCGCAGAAGCCAAAAAGCCTACTCCCCTTCCGGCTTCTAATCCTCCTCAGGAGCAGCCTCCCAAAGAGCTACCCCCCGCCAAAAACCTTTCGCTACAACAGAGCATGCAAGACAAAGGGCCTAAAATAAGCAAAAAAGAGGCTAAAATAATCCAAACCAGCCCGGCCAAGGTCAAAATAAAGACCAAATCTCCGGCTCAAAAGGTTTATTCCTTGCAGGTGGCTTCTTTTCGCAGCCCCCAAGAAGCCCAAAAATATGTCCGTTTTTTGAGTAGAAAGGGCTACGAGGCCTTTGTACGCAAGGTTAATCTCCCCCAAAAAGGACAGTGGTATCGCGTCTATATAGGTCGATTCTCAAACCTTAAACAGGCCAAAAATTTCGGACAACAACTCCAAAAAAAAGAAAAGATTAAGACTTATTACATCACACGGATAGAGGTAAAACCTTGATTCGTAAGGCACGCATCTCCGACGTACGCGACATCCATCGCCTCATTGCCCATTTTGCCAAGACGGGCCAAGTCATTCCCCGTCCTTTGAGCGAAATCTACGAACATGTACGTGAATTCTTTGTTTTTAAACCTGAAGACACAGATCTACTTGCTGGCACCTGTGCTCTTCATATCTGCTGGGAAGACCTAGCAGAGATTCGTTCTCTAGTAGTTAGCGAAGAGTATCAAGGTCAAGGAGTAGGAGTGGCTTTGGTAAAGGCCTGCCTGGAAGAAGCCTTAAAACTTGGGCTACCTAAAGTGTTCGTATTGACCAATGCCCCTGATTTTTTTCAACGTCTGGGCTTTGAGCTCATTGAAAAAACCGCCCTCCCCCAAAAAGTATGGGCAGACTGTGTCAAATGCCCTAAATTCCCCGATTGTGACGAGGTAGCTTTAATTAAGTACCTACATAATGATCATTGGGATTAGGGCAAAAATAGAAACGCAATTTCCAACCAAGATATATAGTTAAAGCCAAGTCTATTGCCAAAACTAGTCCTAAAACAGCGACTAAAAATGTTTTGTTTAGAAAGGCAAAGGTAAACAATATAGAAAAAGAAAGAAAAACAGCGAGGCCCAATGAGGACCTCTTAGGCGAAAGTAATTCTAGCGCTTGACGAATAAGTTCTACAATAAGGATAAGGGGAACAATCAACCAGAATTCATCTATTCTTGGCATTACAATCAATGCCGATACAGGGACTAAAAGACTCCCACAAAAGCGCATTAATCCTGTTGGTTTCCACAGAAAGGGCCAAGCACTCTGCAGATAAGAAAAAGCAGAATACCAAGTAAAGATAAGAGCTACGAGACCAAGGGCAAAGGATAAACTTTCCTTAAATAATATCCCTAACAAAGGAAATACTATAGATAGCGCCGCGACAATTATTTTTTGCCGTAAATTGAAACGTGTAAACCACGAACCTAAAGACAAGAAAACAGCTGCTAAACACAAAAACACTAGGTGCCAGGGAGGCACTACTTCGGTTAGCACAATAAGTATAGCAACTACCATTTGTACGGAAGTCTTCAGTTTAGCTAACCAGCTTACGGGCAAATTATTTGGAGTAATAGCCCTTAAACTAGTAATAAGAAATTCTCGCACCAATAATAATATTACCAACCACAAAGGAAGATAGTGTAAGTGGACCAGAAACAGGTATAACACCGTGATGAATATCTTATCAGCAATAGGATCTAAGAGGACACCCAGACGCGTTACCCCTTGTCGCCGCGCAAGATGGCCATCAAAGTAGTCCGTAATGCCCAACAGAGAGGTCAAACCAATTGCGGTAAGCTTGGCTGTAGGCCCCCCGTAGAGGAGGGCACAAGGCAATGGTAAAAGAAGAATACGCAGTAAAGTAAGGCGATTGGCCGTGATTTTCATTCAAGCGCCTTTAATTTTTCCCATTTTTCTTTACACTCACGACAACGCGCGGCCCAGGGCATAATTTCTAAACGCTTAATACGAAGCCATTTACCACAATCTATACAGCGTCCGTACTCGCCATTCTCTATGCGAATTAAGGCTTGCTCAATCTCTTCTAGTTCGCGAATTTTAGGCTCTAAGAGGGAAAGGATGGTATCTTCTTGTAAATCAGCCAAGGCTATATCCTGTTCGTCCTTTACTGTTTGTAAAAGATGTTGATATTCCTCGGCGGCCTCGCGTTTTAAAGTCTCAAGTACTTCTTGCCATAATTCTTTTTTTCTCTGAATTAGTTTGTCTCTAAAATATTCGATCTCGTCCGGAGACAAAGGCCTTCGTTCGCTTGACATAAAGCCTCCTATCGCTTCCAGTATACTCTCACCAACTTGTTCCCTTCAGACCACCTAAAGGAAAGATCTCCTTTATATGCCCGGTAGACCGCCCGCCCAAGACGCTGCGCCAAATTTTCGGTAGTAGTTTCAATCACTGTCGAACCATCTTCTTCATAAGTGGCAATGATCTGCTGGAGGGGATTTTTCTGTCGAGCCCGCTCGTATTCGTTGTTTATTACCCGCATAATCTCTTCTTTATGTTCGTTAAAAAAATCACCCGAAAGATACAAATAACCCATAGGATAGCGATCTACCGCTTTACGACATCCAGGACAAAGATATTTGGGCACCAAGTCACTATCTTTAAATTCTTGATAAAAATCTTCATCTAACAACCAGCGTTTATCTCTAAACACGGCGTGACACCGTGGACATATTGCTTCTCCCCCCGGAGCCTTCTTAGGAAGATAAGGATCATCTGTACTTTGGAATTCTTGCGTTTCTGTAATCCACTTACGACCCTTACGGCTCATAAGACCTCCCTTTAGTGAAATCTTTTTTTTTGAATCTACCCACCAAACGATTTAACAACTCGGCAATTGTTTCGGCATATAGCAAACCACCACGCTCAATAGTCTCCTCGCGATGATAACCTGGCATGATCAAAAGTTTTTTATTTCTTCCGGGACAAAAAATAAGTAATTTTTCGGCCTGGGGAAGAGATACTTCCTCGTCTAATTGGGCCTGAAAGATCAAAAGGGGTTTCGTCCACTTTTTTATATATTTTTCTATTTGGAAGGGATCTTCCTCAGAAGCCAACCCCCGGTAAGACAACCAAGCTCGACCGTCGATAATGGGACTATCCAGCACAAGGGCCCACACCTTTGAGGCCCTCTCTACCGCGATACGAAGGGCTATCCCCGCCCCCAAGGATCGACCCAACAAAGCTATAGGGCTGTAACGCCCCCTTTCTTCCAGATAACGCAAAAGAAAATCAAAGGCCGCCAGGGCATCATCGAATATATTTCCCCAAGTGGCCTCACCCTCACCAGCATTCTGACCTCTATAGGCTATAATGGAAAGAGAAACCCCTTCTTTATTTAGGTTTTGTCCTAAATCGTGGTAATGATCAGGACTGTCTTTTTCGGCCGGAAAAAAAAACAGATGCGGCCCTACGGTTTCGGTAAGGTATTGCCGTACCGTTAAAGTACCTCCGGCCAAAGGTACAACAATGTCCTCGGCTCCTTCAGGAGGCGAACAAAAAGGTTCTCTGGGCAAAAGGGCGCTCAAAGTGGTCGATTTTTCCATTCTTCTTCTAACCTCTCCAAGATGGAATCTTTTTTTTGTATCTCTTCTTCCCATCGCTTGCGACGCTCGTACAAAGCCACCTCAGCAGCAATGAGACGCTCCTTAAAACTAGGATGAGAGAGATAACCCACCGCTACCTCTAAAAAACGCCTCTTTAACTGGTCAAATATATTCTCCCTCTCGCGTTCATCTATAAAAGTACGTTCCTTTCGGTGACGATAATACACCCACCCTTCTTCTTCCTCCAAAAACGATTGGTATAGCTCTTCGTGAGAAAAGGCCTCTGGTGGTGCTTCAACTTTTATCTGAGCCAGCATACCTACTAGCCATCTATCACCAGCTAACCGACGCGAATAGTCCCATATTTCAAGGATTAGACCATTTTCTAACGTCACTGATTCTACTAATTGCCCAGGCCAACGTGGTTGTTTGCCCTTGGTAGGAGGAACCCAATCTGCCACTATATTTACCCCTTTCTTAAAAGATTTAAGCCTTCAATTAAACTAGATAATTAAATTGAGACCTTTGCAAAACATCTTTTCTTAAGACCCCTTGCGGTTGTGCTTGCAACACTGATCTCGACAATTTAAAAAAGGTCTCAATTTATTAACGGCTCCTTATTTTCATATCCAGGTATGCCCCTGTTCTTATACCCCACAGGGGCATACCCAGGGATAGCCTAAATAGAAAAAACTCTAATGTTTGAACACCCTCTGCCCGGTAAAGACCATGGCCACGGGCGGATCGGCCTCGTTACAAGCCTCTATGGACTCCCAATCTCTTATAGAACCTCCAGGATGGATAATAGCCGTAATACCCTCTTTAATAGCCACGTCTACGGCATCTCTAAAAGGGAAAAAGGCATCCGAGACCATAACCGAACCTGGAAGGCCCGCACGAGCCGCTTTGGTCTCTTCGTCTATTTCTATTTTCTGGGCCTCGGGCCGCAACCCCTTTCGCACTTCAAGTTCTAATTGTTTATAAGGAATACCATAACGATCGAAACATAAAAGATCTGCATATTTGACGTAGGCCTTAAAAATGGCTATTTCCGTTACCCCCACACGGTCCTGCTCTCCTGTTCCAATAGCCACCGTACATAGATCTTTAACAAACAGGACAGAATTAGACGTTACCCCTATTTCTACAGCCCACCCAAAAATCATATCTTCGATTTCCCGCTGATCAGGTTGTCTCTTACAACTTATCTCTGTTCCGTCGGGTTTTTGAGCCTTAGCGGGCTTTAAATCTTCTGGTCCCCTAACCTTATTTACCTGAGACTGCTGGACGATAATACCGCCGTCCATCAAGCTCTTAAATTCTACAACCCTCTGCCCCCAATAACTTTCCAAGTTGTCAAGGCGTTTGATACGAATAATACGCAAATTCTTACGTTTTTTTAGGATATCTAGGGTTCCCTCTTCGTATTCTGGCGCTGCCACGACCTCGAAATATTGAGCAGCAATAGCCTCGGCACAGGCCTTATCAACAGGTCTATTTAAGGCCACTGCCCCCCCAAAGGCCGCTATACGATCGGCCCTAAAGGCACGAGTGAAGGCCTGCTCGATGCTTTCTCCATGAGCCACACCGCAAGGGTTATTATGTTTCACAATGACACAAGCAGGCTTGCGAGCCAAATAACGTAAAATATTCAAGGAGTTGTCCACATCGGTTAAGTTTGTCTTGCTGGGATGTTTGCCAAACTGAAGCATATCCTCTTCGGTAAGGGAAGAGACCAACCCTAATCCCGGCTTTATAAATTCGCAATCTCCCAAAACCAAGTTGCCGTTTATTAGTTCGTAAAGGGCTGCTTCTTGATCGGGGTTTTCCCCGTATCTTAGACCACGCTCTTCTATTACCCCTGGCTCCACTTCTATTTTCCAGGTACGCTTCCGATAAACTAAGGTCTGGTCTCCAAAAGAAATACGTATTTCAGGAGGAAAATGATCTCCTATAACCGTACGATACATCTTTTTAATATCTTCCACGGCCACCCTCCTCAACTTTTTTTAAAAACGCCTACCGTATTCTACCCTATTTCTCAAATATTTTGTGTTTAAATTTCTAGAATTTAAAATTATTCTTGTGGGTGTTAGGTCCCTAAAAAGCTGTTATCTTCATTTTTGCTCAAAACTTAAGGGAGGCCAAGATGTCTTTGGATAAGGCGTGGGAGGCCCTACTATCGTGGTCAAAGGCTAAATCTATAGAAGGAATAGAACTCTACGGTACCATCCATCATGGTCTAAGAATCCAAAAAAAAGATCGTAAATTAGACACCTTTGAGCCTTTCAAAGAAGAAAACATAGCTGTACGCCTGTTAAAAGAAAAAAGCTTCGGCTTTTCTTATACTACCGGGACAGATCCGGACGAAATCATAAACACTGCCCAAAGAGCCCTGGAAAACGCCTTGATCTTAGAGCCCGACCCTTATTATGGTTTCCCCCGGCCTCAAAACTACCCTGATCTCCGTTTACCTTCAGGAGAGCCCCCATCTAGCGAAAAGGCCCTAAAAATACTCGAAGAGGTCGAACAAACAGCCCTGACCCAGGATAAACGTATTAAACGCATTCAAGAAGTCAGTCTCACCCAGGGCCAAACCACCTACTTCATGGCTAACAGCCAAGGTATTAGGGTACAGGTAGATGTTCCCAAAGTTTCCCTATTTGTAGTGGTTATAGCCGAAGATCAAAAAGAAGCCCAAATGGGCTGGGAATGGCAAACAGCCTATTCTCTGGACTCTCTCTCCCCCTCTCAAGTAGGAGCAGAAGCGGCACAGCGGGCCCTAGCACGTCTAGGAGCCCAAGTACTACCCTCCACCAAATTACCATTATTGCTCCCTCCCCACGTAGGGGTAGACTTTTTAGATCTCCTTTCCCATGCTTTGTGCGGCGATCAGGTACTAAAAGGTAAGTCTTTTTTAGCAGAAAAAAGGGGACAGAAGGTTTTTTCGTCCCTTATCAATATATTGGACGATGGCTTATTACCCTTTGGCGGCGAAACAAGGCCCTTTGACGATGAAGGCCTCCCCCAACAAACTACTATACTTATAAAAGAAGGAGTACTAGAAGGATTTTTATTCGACTACTATTGGGGAAAAAGGGCTGGTGAAAACTCCACCGGTAACGCCCGAAGAGGAGGCTTTAAAAGCCCACCCACGGTAGAAGTAACCAACTTTTTCTTAAAGCCCGGAAACGCCTCCCTAAAAGACCTACGTCAAGCAAGCCCCAAGGTCTTTGAAATATTAGAAGTGCTAGGTATGCATACGGCAGACCCTGTCTCGGGAGATTTTTCTGTGGGTGTGGCCGGAGTTTTACACCACCATGGTTCGACGCAGCCTATATCCGGAGTGGCCTTGGCGGGCAACGTATTTGAGGTGTTCCAAAAAGTAGAGGCCGTGGGGAATGACCTCCGTTTTTACGGAAGCATAGGAGCCCCCTCTCTTTTTATCGGCGATATGGATATTAGCGGCTCCTAGAACTTTGCGTAAAGGGGTCATATCCCAGGGCTACTATATCTGCCCGACGGCACTTTTCTGCCAACGGCCATTGAAGATTTAAAAAGGCCTCCACCAAAGAAAGGTCACCTATTTTTTTCTGGAGCCGCTCTTGCTGTATATGTAGGGGCACATAAACCACCACTACCAAATCAAAGAGGGACTCCCACCCTACTTCGTAAAGCAGAGGAATTTCCGCCGCCACCACAGGAGCTTTTTTATTCTGGTTAAAAAAAAGGGCTAACTGCCTTTTTACTTCTGGATGAAAAAGAGACTCTAAAAATTCTCGTGTCTGGGCATCTTGTACAATAAGACGTAAAAGTTTTTTTCTATCAAGGTCCCCGTTCCTAAGCCAAATTTCTTCTCCAAAATAATTGCTTATACGTCTCCTTATTTCTACGTGCGTATTAGTAAGATTATGCACTACTTCGTCGGCGGAAAAAACAGGGATCCCTCTGCGGGATAGCCGTGCTAACAATGTACTCTTACCTGTAGAAGGGCCCCCAGTAATTGCTATTTTGTAAGACATACTCCTCCGGCGTAAAACTTCTTTTATTACCAGAAGCACAAAACAGCTAACATCTGAAGTTTGTCATGGCAAGCGTTACCCTTTTTGGTCATGGCGAGCAAACGCATTTTTATGATAACCCAAAAAGGTAAAAATTAAAAAAGAAGATTAAAACCTACAGACTTTTGGGCTTTAGAGTATAATTGATTTGAGACCTTTGCAAAATTGTCGAGATCAGTGTTACAAGCACAAACGCAAGGGATCCGTTCCATTAAAATAGGAACGGGACTTAGAAAAGGTGTTTTGCAAAGGTCTCAAAATAAAAATTGGAAGGAGATACATTGTCCCGCACAGCCGCCCTTCAAGCACGAATTAAAGAAACCATCTTTACCCTGGCCTCCATTCCCAGCCCTAGCGGACAAGAAGAGGCCATATTGGAATATCTTATCAACCGCCTGCAAGATCAGGGTTTTGGGCTTAAAACACAAGAAGTACCCAATCGATTTTATAACATCATTGTAAACGAAGGACGCAATAATCCCCTTCTTCTTACCGCCCATGTAGACACTGTGCCCCCTTGGCTGGGGATTTTCCCCCCCCGTATACACGAAGATACGTTAGAAGGCCTCGGTGTATGTGACAATAAAGCGGGTGTAGCCCTTATGCTCTTACTCCTTGAAGAACGCAAACGCGAGGGAAAACCCATACCCGCTACTTTTGCCTTTGTGGTAGACGAAGAACGCGAAGGGGCAGGCTCTGCTACTCTAGCGCAAGGCTCCCTGCCTCCCTATGCTATTGTCTTAGAGCCTACTAGTCTGGAGATCGCTATCGCGGAAGGGGGTTCGGTAGAGTTTGAAATACACGTTAAAGGTCGTTCTGTACACGGTAGTTGTCTTTCCGCGGGGATAAACGCCATTGAAAGGGCTATTGAATTGGTTACAGAAATCAAAAAACTCCCCTTTCTATACAGCGAACACCCCCTCTTAGGTCCTGGGGGATTTAACGTAGAAAAATTCTCCGGGGGAGATGGAGAACTAAGGGTACCAGACCTTTGTACCCTTGAAATAGATTTTCACGTATTACCAAATCAGGACATTAACCAGATTATTCAAGAGATCAAAAACGTTTTAGAAAGAGATCCTTTAGTAAATTACGTGGTTAAGGATATCTCGGAGCCGTTTGCCCTTTCTGAAGATACCCCTATTGTAAGCAATCTAGTCAGGGCCTTTCGTCAGGCCTTAAATAGAGAACCAAGGCTATCGGGGATGCGCAGTTGGACCGACGCCGCTCATTTATATGCTGCAGGGGTTAAACCCGTAGTCTTTGGCCCGGGAGAGTTGGCCAAGTGTCATACTCCTGGAGAATGGATTTCTGTCAAAGAAGTGGTAGAGGCCTTTTGGGTATTGGATACCCTTCTAGATGACTTATCCTGAAGGTCCAAATCTGTCTCCATACGAATCCAGGCCCCTTGCCTTGCGGTCTCTTTAAAACCTATATGGCGGTAAAATTGCTTGGCCCTTTCGTTCTTCTCTCCCACCCAAAGGGCTACCTTGGTATAGCCCTTCTCCTTTAAAAAGGAAAAGGCCTTTTGCATCAGCTGATACGCAATATTTTTCCCCTGGAAAAGGGGAGTTACCACCAACTCGTGGATTTCAGGGACCGTTTCCCTCTGAAAACGACAATCTGGTTGCAAGGCCAAAAAACCAACAGGAACATCATCGCAAAAAGCAACCCAAAAGCCACCCTGAGAGTGCTTTAATAACCAACGCAAATAACGTTTGACCCGTTTGGGATCACGATAAGCATAAAGATAATCTTCACCATAGGCCTCTAAATAAAGTTTCTTTAACTCCTCAAAAAGGCCTTCAAGAGAAGATAATTGTTTTATTTCTATAGGTTTAGAAATGTCCATGCGGGGAAGCAAACTAAATTAAAAGATCTGCGTGCTTTGACGACACGGAAAAATCCGCCCATTCCTTAGTAAGGTTGTACAGATAACCAAAATAAGCCCTCTCTTCTTCGGAAAGAGTAACCCAAAAATTGGTTTTTTCCAGAAAGAAAAAGACAAAATCTTCCTTTTTTAAACGAGCAGTAGAAATCACCTTCAGGTCGAGAGGCAAAGGATCCTCCAGGAGAAACTTATATAGATTTTGGTCTTCAGAAACCCTTTTAAAGGCTTGTGCATAGACTCGAGGTACCTCTTCCAAATTCAGATGGATCAAGACAGTATATCCCCCCTGGGAGCAAGAGGCACAGGCCCTTAGCGGCCCCAACCTTCTAAACAAAAAGACCTTCTCGAAAAAAGCTGCTTCTTTAGGAACGACACATAAAATTAAATCTGTAGCTCCCTGTATCACGGCATAGCGATAAAGTACTCTAAACAAGTGAAAAAACTCTACGGAGGCCCGTGCTTTATTAGAAACCAAAGAGACCATATGTATGAATTCTACCAGATAACGTCCTTTACCTCGCAATTTATCAATATAATCTTTATAAAGCTGATCCGCAGGCAAACCCATCTCCACCGAATCAAACACCACGGTACCTGTAGTAAAAAAAGAATCAGGTACCAGAGAAGAGAGGAGGACTCTGGTCTCGGGTAAGGCATGGTGGGGAGAAAAACACAAATTTGACGGAGATACTTCTTTGATCTTCGTCCCCTTGCTACAGCGACAAATTAAAGAAAAGGCCTGTTCGAAATCTTCACGCGCCTGCGCTGGTTTCAGATATACCTTCTGGTAAAGATTACACGGCCAAAGCCAGGGCACCTTAGGCCTCCGCGGTCTTTTTTATCTCGGATAAATTCGTAAAGTAATTAACATCTTTGAACGAAAAATTCAAAAAATTTATGTTGGTCTGTCTTATATACGAAAACATTTTTTCTTCAGGTAACCCTTTGGTTTTAAAGAAATGATAAAGGTTGTATTCCGCAGGAAAATTTTTATAGGCACGCCAGTAGCGCGCAGGGGCCTCGGTAAGAGAAAGATATTCTAAGGTAAAAGAAGTCTGAAACTGTAAGTGTGCACGCCTTTCCCCTACCCTTTCAAAGAGCAAAATACGTTCGTAAAAATCTGCGTGTTTAGGATGAATAGCAATAACCAGCCCCTCTGCCCCACAAAATAAGGCGTAACGATAAAGAATGCGAAATAGGTGAAATAAGGTATTGCGTGCCTTCATATCTTTCCGCGAGGCCAGAGAAAAAATCTCTGCCAACTTCTGCTTGCCCCGCAGATCATCTAAGACATCTTTATACAGGACATCTGAGGGTAAACCTGTAATACCATCAAAAACAATACCCGCCACACTCTCTGGACCTTCTTCACCTATGTAGGTGCCAAAAAAGCGTGTCTCCGGCAAAAAATGATAGGGGGTAGTCCAAAAAGAAGCTGTCTTATCCAGCAAACCAACTTCTACGTAACGCTCGTATACCAAACGCCAATATTCAAAGAGAGAAGGTGGCGTTAAAGCCGCCTTTACGCGAATCTCACCCATTAATACCTCGTGGGTACGGGTAAGTTTCAAGCGGCGCAAACGCCACCAATCTTCTTCAGAAAGTCCTTTTCTATAATCTTTTTTCCGAAACATAATAATTTATGCCTCTCTTTCCCATCAAGTCACCCTCTCAGACAACTACTTTATTATTTCTATTCGGCAATCTCTTTAAAAACAATCAATATGGCTCTATTTACACAGTCTTTAGATCTTCTAATACCTTTTGAATCGTTTCTTGAGGGGGATCTTCATAAAAGACGAACTTACCTATTTCTTTAAGCAACACAAGGGTCAGCTTACCCTGCCATACTTTTTTATCTTTGCTAAGATAAGTCATAATATCCGCAACTGAAACGGAACGGGGAATCCTCACCGGGAGCCCTAAGTTCTTTAGTAAAGATTCAATGCGGTGAGCTAGGCCCAAAGAGCCTATACCTAGTATTTCCGAAATTCTTGCTGCAGCCACCATACCAATAGAGACACAAAAACCGTGCAGCAACTTATATTTGGCAGCAGCTTCTAGGGCATGGCCTATTGTGTGTCCAAAATTTAATACCCGACGCAGCCCTCCTTCCTTTTCATCTTGAGAGACAATTTCTGCTTTAATACGACAACTCTCGTATATGAGGTGTTCCAAGTCATCGGCATTGTAGGCCAAAATGGCTTCAGCCTGTTCTTCTAGAAAAGAAAATAAATAAGAGTTCCAGATACAACCATATTTTACCACCTCAGCCAGTCCGTTTTTCAGGTGCTCCAAAGGCAAAGTAGTCAATACACCGTAGTCAATGTAAACCCGACGGGGCTGATAAAATGTACCCAAAAGATTTTTGCCTTCGGGCAAATCAACACCGGTCTTCCCTCCTACCGAACTATCTACTTGTGCTAAGAGACTGGTAGGTACTTGCACATAAGGAATACCGCGCAAATAAATAGAAGCCAAAAAACCGGCTAAATCTCCGGTTACACCCCCTCCCAAGGCCACCACCGCACATTTGCGATCAAAACCACTTTGGAGCATCTGACGGGCAAGAAAAACTACCGTATCTATATTTTTGGATTCTTCGCCTGCCGGAAAGGTAAATAAGTGTGCAGACAGACCCGCCTCTTCCAAGAGCCTTACCAAGTCTTCCCCCAGGAGATGGGCCACATTACTGTCAGAAATAACGGCAAACCGACGGGCCAAATCCAGGACTTTGATGTTTTCAGGAATATCAGTGAGTAATCCTCCAGCGATTAGTATATCGTAAGGGCTGCCGGTCTTTACCCGAATACGCCGCATTAGTTCCCTCCTCTACTTGTAGCTTCCCGCAAAGTGCGCACAAAGGAAGAGACTTCCTTAACCAACTTCTGGGGCTGTTCCTGATAACGGCCTATGATCTTTACAATAGCACTGCCCACTACTATGGCGTGGGCGTAGGGGGCCAAAGCGCGCACTTGCTCTGGTCTGCCTATGCCAAAACCTACAGCCACAGGTACAGGGGAAAGTTCGCGGGCCAGATCAAGCTTTAAGGCCAAATCTTGGGGGAGTTCTTTACGATCGCCAGTAATACCCGTAACAGAAACATAATATAAAAAGCCCGAGCTGGCTTTGGCTATCCTGGCAAGTCTTTCTGGGGGCGTAGTAGGAGCAGCTAACAAAATAGACGCCCGCCTTTCTTTGCGGGCCAGATGCAGCCAATCGCCAGCCTCTTCCAAGGGGAGATCCGGAATAATCAATCCATCAAGCCCAACCTCTCGGGCTTCTTTGGCCAACCGCTCTAGACCAAAGCGCCAAAAGGGATTCAAATACCCCATAATGACTACCGGAGTATCAAAGCCTTGTTTACGCATGCGTGCTATTAAATGTAAAAAATCAGACAGCGTAGGCTTATTCTTAAGGGCCCTTTGGGCTGCTTCTTGAATAGTAGGCCCGTCAGCAAGGGGGTCAGAAAAGGGAAAGCCCAATTCTATTACGTCTCCTCCGGCCTCAGCCAAAGCCCACAGGAGATCTTCGGTAACGGTAAGATCAGGATCTGCCCCTTCAATAAAAGGAATCAGCGCGGCCCGTCCTTGTGTATTCGCCTTTAAAATGGCCTCTTCTACGGCCCTTGCACCCCTAGACACCTTTGGCCTCCTTTAAATATTGCCTAACAGCCTCCACGTCTTTGTCTCCCCGGCCCGAGAGATTAACCACCACTATACATCCTGAAGGTAAATCTCGCGCTATTTGGCAAAGATAAGCCACGGCGTGGGCACTTTCTAGGGCGGGGATAATGCCTTCTGTCTCGGAAAGGATTCGAAAACCTTCCAGGGCTGCTTTATCGTCCACGGCTACGTAATCTACACGACCAGTCTCTTTAAAAAAGGCATGCTCTGGCCCTACCCCGGGATAATCCAGACCAGGAGCCACAGAGTGAGCCCCTTTTATCTGCCCTACCTTATCTTGCAACAGATAGGTCATCATCCCGTGGAGGATACCTGGTTCGCCAACGGTTAGGGTAGCAGAATGGTGATCGGTATCCAGCCCCTCTCCTGCGGCCTCTACGCCAATCATTTTTACGGATTGATCATTAACAAAGGGGTAAAAAAGCCCCATGGCATTAGAGCCTCCCCCCACGCAGGCTATAAGTACATCTGGTAAGCGTCCCTCCAAGGCCCTGATCTGCCTTTTGGTCTCTCGGCCTATGACACTTTGAAAATCCCTCACTATCATGGGATAAGGATGAGGGCCGACTACAGAGCCTATTACATAGTGGGTAGTCTCTACATTGGTCACCCAGTCTCGAATGGCCTCGTTTATGGCGTCTTTTAAGGTCTGTGTCCCTGAATAAACGGGCAACACCTTAGCCCCTAACAATTCCATACGAAACACATTCATGGCCTGGCGCACAGTATCTTTGGCCCCCATATACACCACACACTCAAGCCCCATCAGGGCCGCGGCCGTGGCGGTGGCCACCCCATGTTGGCCGGCCCCTGTCTCGGCAATTATCCTGCGCTTGCCCATCTTCTTGGCCAAAAGTACCTGTCCTATAGTGTTATTTATCTTATGGGCCCCTGTATGGGTAAGATCTTCTCGCTTGAGATAGATCTTTAAATGTCCTCCTAACGTTTCCGCCAGACGATAAGCTGGATAGAGGGGAGTAGGACGCCCTACGTAGTGGCGAAGATAAAACTTTAAGGCGTTTTGGAAGTCGCTGTCTCGCTTATATCTTTTGTAGGCTTTTTCTAATTCATCTAGGGCGGGCATCAATGTCTCAGGGACATAACGTCCCCCAAAAGGCCCAAAATGACCACGACGGTTCGGAAGCGGCATAAAATCCTCCTTAATAAAGGCCCTACTTTAGCGAGTAGGGATATCTAACTCAACTTAATCGCTTATCAGTGCCAAAAGTTTTTTGACAAAATTAGGTACCACCCGGGTTGCCGGGCCATAGTAATGTTCGTGAAATAGCTCCGCCACAGCCGAAGGCTCCAAATTTAGCTCAATACACCAAGCCCCGGCCTCGCGGGCCAAAAGCACAAAACCCGCCGCCGGGTATACTGTACCAGAAGTCCCTATACTAACAAATAAATCGCACGACTTTAGGGCAGCATATATTTCTTCGAGGAAGAGTGGACTCTCTCCGAACCATACAATATGAGGCCGGAGATACCCCTTTTGGGAGCACCCAGGGCAGGCCGTAGAGGAAAAAACCGGCCCGTTATGGTTAAATATTTTATTACACGCCTCACAGCGCACCTTGAGCAGCTCCCCATGCATGTGAAGCAAATTTTTACTCCCGGCCCTTTCGTGTAAGTCGTCTACATTTTGCGTCACCAGAAGGACTTCTCCCGGAAACTCCCTTTCTAATTGAGCCAAGGCATAATGTGCGGCATTTGGCCTATATTTGGCCAACTCCAGCCGGCGTTGATTATAGAAGGCATGAACTACATCAGGCTGCCGCGCAAAGGCCTCTGGGGTAGCCACGTCCTCTAGACGATATTTTTGCCAAAGCCCCTTGGGCCCTCTAAAGGTCTGGATACCAGATTCAGCCGAAATTCCGGCCCCCGTTAAAATAACAATTTTCTTAAACTTCATCCTTCACTTCTACGCTACTAGAGGACACCTGATGTAATTCTTTATCCACAAGCATTAGGGTAAGGGTGCCTACTTCTTGCAGATAGACCTCTAAACGCTCTAACCGAGCGGTAAAAAAATTATAGGCCATCGCCGCAGGGATAGCCGCAAAAAGTCCCAAAGCGGTAGCAATAAGGGCTTCGGCAATCCCTGGAGCCACAGTGGCCAAACTGGCACTGCCCTTGAGGCCGATATCATGAAAGGCAGACATAATACCCCAAACGGTACCAAAAAGACCTATAAAAGGGGAGCTATTTCCTGCTACCGCCAGATAAGTAAGACCTTGCCTCAGTAGCAATAGTTCTCGTTCTATATAAAGGGGCACCAAATTGGAAAGCCTGCGCAAAAAGGCCTCTGACACAGGAGCCGAAGGAGTTACCTTTTCTGCCCGAAACCGGACCCATTCGTTCAGTAACGCACGTACTACGCGCCATCCAGTAGTCTTGCGAAAAGACTTTAATTTACTGACCAGGGAAATACAGTCTCCTGCCTCTTCAATGGTATCTACCAAGTCTTGAAGCGTTTGTTCGTTACGGCTAAATTCTCGCCATTTAAAAAAAATTATGGTCCAGGCCCCTAAAGAGATCAAAAACAAGATGACCATAGTGAGTTTGGCTACCGGACCAGCTTGTAAAATAAGGATCCAAATATTCATTAGGTCGCTCCCCAAAAGAAATCGTCTCTGTAGGAAGGAAAGATTCCTCGCCTCCAGGCTTCTTTTAACAAGACATGCACGGCTTCTAAGCCTTTAGGGCCCAAGTTGAGGCTAAATTCGTTTACGTAAGTGGCAATATGTTTGGAGATCACTTGATCTTCCAGCTCCTGCGCCTGATCCCTTATAAAGGGCCAAATTTTTTCTCTGTGTTTTTGGGCATAAACCAGGCTACTAAAAATTAGCTCGGCGACCTTTTGTTTCTCATCAGGGGGCAAACTCCTCTTTATAAAGAGGCCCCCCAAGGGAATAGGGGCCTTCATGTGTTCCTCCCACCAAGCACCCAAATCAGCCAATTTTTGGAGCCCATATTTGGCATATACAAAACGTCCTTCATGGATTATGAGACCAGCATCTACTTCGCCAGCCACTACAGCAGGAATAATCTCATCGTAGCGTCTTACCAGTACGCTTCCAAGCTCCGGGGCATAACAGCGAAGGAGCAAATAAGCGGTGGTGTAACGACCGGGAATAGCCACCCGAGCGGAAGAAAGGTCAACCGGACCTTTCCCTACCAATAAAGGCCCACAACCAAAACCCAGGGCCGCTCCCACAGGCAAGAGTTGGTAGTGGTCTAATAGATAACCAAAAACCCCAAAGGATAGTTTGGACACGTCTAATGCGTGGGATAGGGCCCGGAGGTTCAAGGTCTCTACGTCTTCGATATAAAAGTTGAATGTTAGCGGTGAAGGTATTAAGCCCTGGACCAGGGCCCCTAAGATAAAAGTATCATTGGGACAGGGAGAAAACCCAAAAGTCAAAGTCTTTGGCGCAGACAAAGCAGGGCCTCCTTTACATTATTCAAGGCCTTTTCAACCTCCCAAGGGGCCTCAGGATAGGCTACTAGATTACTTATGGCCCGCAACTCTATCAAAGTAACTCCTAACTTTTGGGCCACACGAGCCACGGCAAAACCTTCCATGTTTTCCGCCAAGGCATCATAGCGCAAGCGAAAACGTCTTGCGCGTTGATAGTCGCGGGTAACACAGGAAACCGTGACCAAAGGACCTACCTCGGGGTCAAAACCGGCCTCTTGCAGGAGGAAAATGATCTTTTCCAAAAAGGGCTTTTTCAAGTCGCAAAAAGTAGGCACCGGAAACGGTCCACACAAGGGGCCTTCGGTTAGGAGATAACAGACCCCTAAATCAGCAAAGTGTTCCTCTGTAGCCAATACTAATTGCCCGCAGAGCAAATCTGTGTCGGGATAAGCCCCCGCCAGGCCTACTAAAAAGGCTACCGAAGAAGGCCTCTTACTCAAGGCCTCCATAGCCCCTATAGCGGCCTCCACCGGACCGACACCCACAATATCCACCCTAAGCCCGGCTTCTATTAAAGGTTTTGCCTCTATATCTGTGGGAACTAAAATCAGCACCTTAATTTTTTACCCCATTATAGACTTGACAGCCAGCGAAATACATAAGATTTTTCTTCTCCAAATGGACCGTAGAGACATACACCACAAAGAGCTCCAAAATTTTAAACGCCTTATTCAGGATCAACCAGTCGAAAAGCAAACCCATCTTTTGCAATTATTTGAGGTCTTTTTGACCACCGAAGGGCATATCTCAGCGGAAAAATTTCAAGAGGTGTTACAAAAAAGGGGGCTAAACCTCTCCCTAAAAGAAATTGAAGAGGCCTTAGAATTTTTCTGTTGTCTTGGCTTTGCCTGCCGTAAAGAATTTATTGACAAAGGGCCTGTTTTTGAACACCGACATCTTGGAGAACACCACGACCATTTAATATGCACCAAGTGTGGCAATATCCAGGAATTCTACGTACCAAGCCTAGAAAAATTACAGGAAGAAATTGCCCGTAACTATGGTTTTAAGCCCCTGGACCACCGTTTGGAGATATACGGCCTGTGTGAAAAATGCCGAAAGGCCCGGGCCACTCCTGCCTTACCTTTGGTTATGGCTGCAGTAGGCGAAAAGGTACGCGTTACAAAATTTTTAGGAGGGCCCAAAATGCAAAACCGCCTAGCAGGAATGGGCCTAACCTTGGGAGAGGAAATTACCGTCCTGAACAACTGTGGCCCGGTAATTATATCGGTTAGAGGTTCACGATTGGCTATAGGTAAAGGATTGGCCTCTAAAATCCTGGTAAGTCCTATCGATTAGTATCTGCGTTCAGGCGTATGCGCTCAATATAATGCGTTTTTCCGTCATCGGCGTCCACTTCTAGATAAACAGCTTCTAATTTTAGCGGCCCACTCTTAGGCACCTCAAGTTTGCGAGGCACCTGATTTAAAAATAACTCTATTGCCTGGTCTTTTTTCATGCCGATTACCCCGTTACTTACACCGGTCATACCTACATCGGTTATATAAGCGGTACCTTCAGGCAAAATCGTCTCATCAGCGGTCTGGACATGGGTGTGTGTCCCGAGCAAGGCCGATACCTTACCGTCTAAATGCCAGCCCAAGGCGATTTTTTCCGAAGTAGCCTCGGCGTGAAAATCTACTATAATGCAGGGAGTATCCTTTCTTAACGCAGACGCCAGGGCTGCTCCTATCCTGAAAGGGCAGTCCAAGCTACGCATAAATACCCGCCCTTCAAGATTCAAAACGCCTAAGGAAAAAGAGCCCTTTTTGATGACCGCATATCCTTGCCCTGGAGCCCCCGAGGGATAATTGGCCGGGCGTAATACCCTGTCTGTCTGTTCTAAATAAGAAAAAAATTCCCGACGCCAAATGTGATTACCTGAAGTAAGACAATCAAAACCGGCTTGGAAAAGCTCCTTGGCTACGGCCTCGGTAAGGCCGTAGCCCCCAGCGGCATTTTCTCCGTTTCCCAAGACAAAATGGGGACCACGTTCAGATACCAACTGGGGTAAAAATTTCTTTACTGCTCGACGTCCAGGCCGCCCCACTATGTCACCGATAAAAAGTACTCTTATTCTATTTGGCATACTCTACCGCCCTGGTCTCCCGGATAACCGTAACTTTGATAAGACCGGGATACGTAAGCTCCTTTTCTATTTTTTTCGCTATGTCTCTGGACAAGAGGATCGCCTCTGTATCAGAAATTTTCTGGCTGTCTACAATAACCCTTATCTCCCTACCGGCCTGAATGGCATAAGCCTTCTGTACCCCTTGGAAAGAGGTAGCTACCTGTTCCAGATTTTCTAAGCGCTTTATGTAAGACTCTAGCAATTCTCGCCGTGCCCCGGGTCGGGCCCCAGAAACAGCATCTGCCGCCTGAACCAGTACCGCAAGGGGCGATTCGGGCAAGACATCTTCATGATGAGCAGCTATGGCGTTTACAATCTCTTCGTCTTCGCCATATTTTCGAGCCAACTCAGCCCCGATCAGGGCGTGAGGGCCCTCCATCTCCTGATCGACCGCCTTACCGATATCGTGCAACAAACCAGCTCTCTTGGCCTTTTTTACGTCCAACCCTAGTTCTCCAGCCATAACTCCGGCAATAAAGGCCACTTCGATAGAGTGTTGAAGTACATTCTGGGCATAACTTGTCCGATATTTGAGCTTACCTAATAAACGCAATAACTCCGGAGCCAAACCATATACACCCACATCAAAGGCCGCCCGCTCACCCACCTCCTTAATGGTAGTTTCCAATTCTTCTTCTACTTTTCGAACCATCTCTTCTATGCGAGCGGGATGTATCCTCCCGTCGGATATAAGCCTTTCTAAGGCAATACGAGCAACCTCTCGCCGTAGAGGATTAAAGGCAGATAAGACCACTGCTTCGGGAGTATCGTCTATAATAAGATCGACTCCAGTAGCGGCCTCAAGGGCCCGAATATTACGTCCCTCTCGGCCAATAATACGGCCTTTCATTTCTTCACTGGGCAACGGGACCACCGAGACTGTCTTTTCCGTGACAAATTCTGCCGCACAACGCGAAATAGCCAAAGAAAGGATCTCTACCGCCCGACGTTTGGCTTCTTCTTTGGCTTCTGTTTCTACCCGCATGAGCACCCGGGCTGTTTCTTCACGCGCTTCTTCTTCGGCCTTTTTCAATACTATTTCGCGGGCCTCTTCGGCTGTAAGTTGGGCTATACGCTCTAATTCTTTTTTCTGAGCCTCTATAAGCTGCTCATATTCCGATTCTTTTTCCTGGAGGGTGTTCTCCAGTTTGCGTATCCTCTCTTCCCTACGCCCTAGTTCCCTTTCTCTGCGCTCAACCTGCTCTGTGCGGCGCTCTAAACTGGCCTCTCTGTCGGCCAATCTCTTTTCTTGCTCCGTAAGACGTTTCTCTTGCTCAACTAACTTTTGGTTGCGGGATTCAAACTCTTTTTCCAACTCACGCTTATAGCGTAAAGCTTCTTCGGTGGCCTGTAGTTTAGCCTCCTGCTTAATCCTTTCTGCCTCTTGCTGGGCCTTTTCTAAAATTAGATGGGCTTGATCTTGCGCAGCAGCATAGCGCTGAGCATCTTGTTTCTCGCGATATTTGATCCCCAGGAGAACGCCAGCCCCCAGGCCTCCCAGAAGGGTAATAACCACCAAGACCCATTCCATAGCAAAACCTCCTATTTTATTGGTGGTTACCCCGTAAGGCAGGACAAGGCTAGCGGGTGAAAGGATATAGGAACACAACTATCCCTGCTACTTTAAAAGTAGTAGCTATAAAATAGACATCATCGACCAGCAAACATCCTTGGCTAAAAACATCCGACAAGTTTTAAATTTTAATATCCATCAGGCCCTTTAAGCCTGCTAATAAACCTGAACTCCCTTCACCTGCCGCCTCTACGGCACACTATATATGTCGTCCCTTACGGGGTAGCCTTAATAAAAATAAACCCCCAGGGTGCCGTGTTAACCGGCCCGCACGAGACCCTACTTTGTAAGTGGGTGGCTCTTCCTCTCTTCTGGCTTCTCTCTCTCGAGAGCATGCCTCCGAGAGGAGAGGAGCCTCCCTCTGGTCTCGCTGTTGGCTCGGCAGGCTTAAATGGTTAATCACGAACACCCCAGGGAACCTTTTCCTTTTTTATAAATTCATCTAAACGAGAGACCTTATCAAGTACGGCCTCTCTAAAAAGTTTAATCTCTTTTTCTATTTTTACATAATCTTCGGCGATTTGTAAGAGCATCAGTAGAGCTACTTTCATGGGAGGCAAAAAAGGACGTTTCTGTAGGATCTCGCGTTCCTTCTGTCTTAGAAGGGTCTCTATCTCCTTGACTGTCTCTTCAGACAGAGAGGTGCGCAGATATACTCGTTGTCCAAGTAAAAAGAGTTCAACCGTGCGTTCGTCACTCAAATCTCACCCTGTACAGACTTGGTCTGAAATTGTTCTATTTTAGCTACTATTTGATGTATCTTATTCCGAACCTCTTGGCGTTCGGTCTCAAGTTTTTTTATCTCTTCTTTGAGCCTTAAATTCTCTGCCTCGCTCTGACGCAACCTTCCTTCCAATTCTTCTTTTTCTTGCTTTATCCGCTCTATAAGCCCCAAAAGGAGTTCAATCTTCTCCTCTAAGACCTGGACCTCCGGAAATTCCATTTCCGCCTCCTATCTAGCCCTATAATAAGGAATCTTACTATTATAAGTCAAGCTAACGCCAAAACCTTCCCTGCACAACGCTACCAGGAGGTATTTTTACCTGCCTTAAGATTGATCCAGGCTGCAATTCAGCACCATTTCCTACTACCACGTCTTCGAGGTACGAAAAGCTACCAATGCGACACTGTTCACCTATTAGGGTCTCTCCTCGCAAGACGGTATGGGGAAAAACAATAGTGCCTGCCCCTAGGCGGACTCGACGTTCCAGATAGATAGTTTCAGGACAAATAAGGCTGACACCCTGTTGCATAAATTTACGTCTGAGACGTTGCTGATAAATCTCCTCTGCTTGAGCTAGATCTTCCTGACTATTAATACCAATAACCTCTGTAGGGTCAGAAACCTGAAGCGCAAAGACCCTTTCGTTCCTTTTCACCGCTCGTTCCACCACGTCGGTAAGATAATATTCCCCCTGAACGTTATCAGGGGTAATCTCCTCCAGGGCCTCAAATAAAAAGCTTGCCTTAAAAACGTAAGTACCGGTATTTATCTCCCGCACCCTCTTTTCTTCAGGCGAGGCCTCCTTTTCCTCTACGATCTTGGCCACATATCCCTCCTGGTTCCTGATTATCCGACCGTAACCATAAGGATCATCAACCAAGGCGGTAAGTATAGTGATTGTAGAGGCCTCCCTACAGTGAGCGGCTAAAAGTCTAGAAAGCGTGGCCGTCGACAGTAAGGGCGTGTCTCCGCACAAGACCAAAACATCTTTATTTAGATCACCCAAAAAGGGTCTGACTTTCTTCACCGCATCACCGGTACCAAGCTGTTTTTCTTGAAGAATAGTTTTGACCGCATAACCTCTAAGGGCTTCCTCTACCAAAGAAGATTTAAAGCCCACCACTACAAAGATATCCTTTATAGGCAAAGGTAATACCGTTTCCACAACGTGGATTACCAAAGGCTCACCCGCCAAAAGGTGTAAAACCTTAGGATAAGGCGAGCGCATGCGCGTCCCCTTACCAGCGGCCAAAATAATTACCGAAACAGACATGCCAACCCCCAGACATAAAAAAAGGGGAACCGAAGTTCCCCTTTTTAAAAATATATCTTTTAGACCCTAACGGGGTTGCCCACCGCGGGCGTGTTCTACAACCTTTAAACGAGCCAGTGCCCGTTGTAAAGCAGCCTGCGCACGGGCCAAATCGATCTTTTCGGCCTTAGCCAAGGCCTCTTGGATACGTCTCTCTGCGCGCTCTTTGGCCTTCAAGGCCCTCTCTACGTCTATATCCTCGGCCTTTTCCGCCGCTTCACACAGGAAGGTGATACGATTACGGCTTACCTCACAAAAACCCCCGCTGACCGCCAAATATTCAACCTTATCACCCACCCGGTAACACAACTCTCCTATCTTTATAGCCGCCACCATGGGCGCGTGGTGCGCCATTACACCAAATTCTCCCGCCACCCCGGGGGCGGTGACTATGTCAACTTCCTCACTCACGACCATTTTACTAGGCGTGACTATCTCCAGGAGGATACGCGCCATTATTAACCTCCTGCTGCCATTTGACGAGCCTTTTCTACGGCCTCTTCAATGGTACCAACCATGTAAAAGGCCTGCTCGGGAAGGTCATCGTGTTTACCTTCCAAGATCTCTTTAAAGCCCTTGATAGTGTCCTCGAGTTTTACGTAACGCCCAGGGACACCCGTAAACTGCTCCGCCACGTGGAAAGGCTGAGACAGAAAACGCTGAATCTTTCGGGCACGAGAGACGATAATCTTATCCTCTTCGGAAAGCTCGTCCATACCCAAAATGGCTATAATGTCCTGCAGGTCTTTATAACGCTGAAGCACCTGCTGTACCTGACGAGCTACATAATAGTGTTCTTCCCCTAAGACATTGGGGTCCAATATTCGCGACTGTGAGTCTAGAGGATCCACAGCAGGATAAATTCCCAGCTCCGCGATCTGACGCGAAAGAACCACTGTTCCGTCTAGATGCGCAAAGGTAGTTGCCGGCGCCGGGTCGGTAAGGTCGTCAGCAGGCACGTAGACACACTGAACAGAAGTAATAGACCCTTTAGTCGTAGAAGTAATACGTTCCTGAAGGGCTCCAAGGTCTGTGGCCAAAGTGGGCTGATATCCAACGGCCGAAGGGATACGGCCAAGCAACGCCGACACCTCAGAACCGGCCTGCGTAAAACGAAAGATATTATCAACAAAGAAGAGCACGTCCTGACCTTCTTCGTCACGGAAATATTCCGCCACCGTCACCCCCGTAAGGGCCACTCGCGCACGGGCCCCTGGAGGCTCATTCATCTGACCATACACCAAGGCCGCCTTATCAATAACGCCCGATTCTTTCATTTCCAGGTAGAGATCGTTCCCCTCACGGGTACGTTCTCCCACACCGCAAAACACGGATATACCACCGTGCTGCATAGCGATGTTGTGGATCATCTCCATCATGACCACCGTCTTACCCACACCAGCGCCGCCAAAGGTACCCATTTTACCACCACGAGGAAACGGAACCAGCAAGTCCAAGACCTTAACACCAGTCTCAAGGACGCGAATAGTGACGTCTTGTTCGGTAAAAGCGGGCGCCGGACGGTGGATAGGGTATACCTTATCAGACTTTATTGGCCCAGCTTCGTCCACCGGGTCACCAACGACATTCATAATACGACCCAACACCGCCTTGCCTACAGGGACAACAATAGGTTGACCTGTAGCCCAAACTTCCTGCCCTCGAGCTAAACCATCAGTGGTATCCATAGCGATGGTTCGAACGACATTATCACCAAGGTGCTGTGCCACCTCCAAAACCAAATTCCATTCACGATCATCTATGGCAGGGTTGGTTACCCTTACCGCGTCCAAAATCTTGGGAACCTTTCCTGGCGGGAACTCAACGTCCACTACCGGACCCATTACTTGTACTATTTTTCCTATTACTTTTTCTTCGGCCATATAGCCTTCCTCCTTGCTCAAACTTTACTAGCCTTTAAGGGCCTCCGCACCGCCCACAATATCCATCAATTCTTTGGTAATAGCTGCCTGACGGGTTTTATTAAAAAGTAGAGTCAGGTTATGTACCATATCTCCACACGCCCTGTTGGCGTTATCCATGGCCGTCATACGGGCAGCCTGTTCACTGACTGCTGTTTCAAGCATGGCGGCAAAAACACGGGTATTTATATAAAGAGGTAATAACTCAGCAAAAATCTCTTCTACCGATGGTTCGTAAATATAAGACCCAGAAATCTGCTCTTCTGCCTGTTCCTCTACCTCTTCCTCTTCAATAGAAATAGGCAAAAGCTTTTCTACCTTAGGAACCTGCCTTACCACATTAATAAAATAACCATAAACAATATAGGTTTCGTCGACTTCGCCCTCGATAAAGGCCCGCATAGCTTCACGAGCCACCGTACGGGCGTTAAAAATCTCCACCCTGCTCATTATGTCTTCATAAGCCTTCCGGAAAAAGTCAAACTTGCGAAAATACTGCGCACCCTTTTTACCCACACAAACTATTGATACATCACGGCCCTTGGCCTTTTGCTCTCTTATAAATCTTTCGGCCTTATTTATTAGATTGGCGTTAAACGCCCCACAAAGACCCCTATCAGCCGTAACAAGGACCAACTCAACCTTCTTGACGTCCCTGGTCTGCATCAACTCAAATTGTGACGTATTTACCGCCCCAGAGCCCACCAATTCTGTCATTACCGCCTTAAATTTCGAGGCGTACGGCCGAAAACGCTCTACCCGCTCTTGGGCCCCGCGCAACTTGGCCGCCGCCACCATATTCATGGCCCTGGTAATCTGCCCAATCTTTTTTACTGCTTCGATTTTTCGTTTAATATCTCTTAGGTTCGGCATCTTTCCTCACCCTTGTCTTTTTGCTTTAGGGAACAGGAACCGTCTCTACATTATGACGCTTCTTAAATTCCTCGTTAAATTCCGCAAATGCTGCTTTCATTTTCTCTTCTAATTCCGAGCTAATCTCTTTCTTCTCTTTAATTTCGTTATAGATCTCCGGATACCGGGATTCAATAAACTCATAAAGCTCTTTTTCGTAATCCCCTAAAACTTCCAAAGGCATCTCATCAAGAAAACCCTTGGTACCGGCAAAGAGTATACAAACCTGCTTCTCCACCGGCAAAGGTTGATATTGCGGTTGCTTCAATATCTCGGTCAAACGCGCCCCTCTGTGCAGAACCCTCTGGGTAGCTCGGTCAAGCTCCGAACCAAACTGAGCAAAAGCCGCTAGCTCACGATACTGCGCCAACTCCAAACGCAGTGTACCAGCCACTTGTTTCATGGCCTTGATCTGCGCGGCACCACCTACGCGAGATACCGACAAACCAACGTTGATGGCTGGACGGATACCAGCAAAGAAAAGACTGGGCTCTAGATAAACCTGTCCATCCGTAATAGAAATAACGTTGGTAGGGATATAAGCCGAAACGTCACCCTGAAGGGTCTCAATAATGGGCAACGCCGTCAAAGACCCAGCACCATGCGAATCGTTCAATTTCGCCGCCCGTTCCAACAGACGAGAGTGATTGTAAAAGATGTCACCTGGATAAGCCTCACGTCCTGGAGGACGACGAAGGAGCAAGGCCACTTCACGATAGGCGTTGGCCTGTTTAGAAAGATCATCGTAGATGATCAAGGCGTGCCGCCCTGTATCACGGAAATACTCACCCATAGCACAACCAGAATAAGGCGCAATATACTGCAACGTGGCCGGATCAGAAGCACAAGCCGCTACAACCGTAGTATATTCCATGGCCCCATGACGGCGAAGCACTTCCACCGTCTGCGCCACCGAGGCCTTTTTCTGACCAGAGGCCACATAGATACAGTAAATATCACTGTCTTTTTGGTTGATGATGGCGTCAATTCCGATGGCTGTCTTACCCGTCTGACGGTCACCAATGATAAGCTCACGCTGCCCACGCCCAATAGGGGTCATAGCGTCAATAGCCTTAAGGCCCGTATACATAGGCTCATGCACTGGCTTACGGGCAATAATCCCTGGGGCTTTAAGTTCTATACGGCGGAACTCTTTAGCCTGAACAGGTCCCTTACCATCTAGGGGACGGCCAAGAGGGTCTACAACACGCCCCAGCACAGCTTCGCCCACCGGGACTTCAGCAATACGCCCGGTACGCTTGGCAATATCGCCCTCTTTGATCTTGGTGGCATCACCCATAATGGGAACACCAACGTTATCAAATTCCAAGTTCAGGGCGATCCCCATTTCACCGCCAGGGAACTCTATGAGCTCCATGGCCTGGCAGTTCCTAAGACCATAGACACGGGCGATGCCGTCACCGATGGAGATAACTACCCCCATCTCGTTTAAATCAACCTTCTTCTCATACTCTTCAATACGCTTTTTAATAAGATCACTGATTTCTTCTACTCTGATCCCCTGCATCAGGACACCTCACCCCTTATAATAGATTCTTTAAATTTTTCTAACTGGGCCCGGATACTCCCATCCAGGACCAGATCTCCTACTTTGGCCCACACCCCTCCTATAATAGAGGGATCCTCCACTACCTTAAGCACTACCTCACGCCCTACACGCTTGGCCAAAGCTTCCGCCAGAGCCTTCTCAAGCTCCGAATCTAAAGAGTCCGGCACACGAACCTCTACCCGGGCTATACCCAACTCTTCATCCAGGAGGGCCTGGTAAGCGTCTACAATATCAGCAATAAACTGGATACGACGCTTCTCCACCAGGAGACGCAAAAATTTGGCGATGGCCTCCTCTACCTTGAGCCCTTTTATGATTTCTTCTACTACTTCCATCTTGAGATCGGGAGGATATATAGGGCTCTCTAAGGCCTCTAAAATCTCTTCCTGGCCCTTGAGAAATTCGGCCACGCGCCGCAATTCTTCTCCATACTCCTTAACGCGGCCCTCATCCTTGGCTGCAGCAAACAAACCCCTTGCGTATTTTTGAGCTACTATTGTCCTAATCAAGGCTAATGCACCACCCTTTCTATGAATTCTTTAACAAGACGTTTTTGATCTTCGGGAGTCATCTTTTCCCTAATGATCTGTTCGGCCATCTTTACCGAAAGCTCGGCCACTTCCTGCCGCAAAGCCGCACGCGCCTTTTCAAGCTCTTGCTGTACATAAAACTCAGCCTGCTGCTTAATACGCTCTGCCGTTTCGTAAGCCTCTTTAATAATGCGCTCTTTCTCTTTTTGGCCTTGTTCAATAAAGGCCTCTACAATCGCCTTGGCCTCTTCTTCTAGAGAGGCAAGCTTGGCCTCATACTCTTTATAACGAGCCTCCGCCTCGGCCTTTTTCTCTTCTAATTCTTTATACTCGTTTTCTATAGCCTCGCGCCGAGATTGAAAGATCTCCACCGTGGGCTTTTTCCCGTATTTCACAAGAATAACACACAGGACCAAAAAATTTACCGTCCACCAAAGGAGGTTACGCAATTGCGTACTGGTTACATGAGGCTTCACTTTATGCTCTTCATGCCCCGCGGCACCATGCTCAGCCTCATGCCCCGCGGTTTCTTCAGTAGAGGCGACCTCTTCGTGCACTGGCGCTGTAGCCTCGTGTGTCGGCGCCATGGTAGCCTCCGAAGAGTGATTTACGGCCTCTGGATGATTAACCTCCTCTGAAGATACGGCCCCGGCCGTGGCCGCCTCATGCCCACCTTCTTCTGTAGACCAGGCTACAGAAGTAAAGACCAAAAAAGCGGCAACGATAAAAACCAAAAAACCCAAACGTCTCATAAAGACCTCCCCAAGAGCTTCTGAGCAATACTGGTAGCAAACACTTCCACCTGCGATTTCAGGGCTTCACGAACCTGTTGCAATTGTTGAGA
>Ga0256840_1000609_pt1 | contig 35983 bp, 32 predicted proteins | sample 355202metaG_FD_185969 | JGI IMG/M metagenome (GOLD analysis project Ga0256840, IMG submission 185969) | Hydrothermal vent microbial communities from Mid Atlantic Ridge, Atlantic Ocean - 355-202 | ecosystem: Environmental > Aquatic > Marine > Hydrothermal vents | place: Atlantic Ocean: Mid...
CATACTAACTCAAATACATGATGTGAATCTATTTGTTGTTGTAAGATAAGCCGTTGAAAGGCTTCTATCTTTTTACCTGCTATAAATATTTGGGTGGTACTTTGTAATGCCATAGTTTGTTAATTTTATTATACGAATGTTCCTTGCATTCTTATTCTATAAATATTATTTATTACAATCTAAAATGAAGAAATGACTTATTGAACGATAATATTTTACTTCTATAAGCTATTTAATTACCTCTAAATAAGTTTTTGCTAGTTTAATTCTCCCTTTAAAAATTATGTTAGCAATAAATTTATAGTTGCAAGATAATATATTTTTTTTAATGATTCTATTATTTTGATTAAAATTTTTAAAATCAATGTATTATAAAATACTAAAGATTGGTTTGTCTATCATTTTTTGGACACTATCTAAAATCAATAAAATTTTTTAGATTATATAAGGTTGCTACTTTTAAATCTTAGTACATGATAAAAAACACCTTAACATTTATAAATATCTATAAAATAGTAACTTATGTAGTTTTCATTTTTAGACTTGCAAGATTTTTAAAACCTTGCAAGTCTAAAAACGAAGAAACTATAAACCTGAGTTCGACTAATAATTCGTTTACAGTTTAGATTATTTTTTTTATAGTCGAAGATGAATTTTAGAAGGATTATCTAGATAATTCAAAGAAATTTAGCGAGATTATGAAAAAAATAATCAAACCCGAAGGGAAAACAAATAAAAGGGAATTTTTTTTGAATAAATTTTAAGAAATAACAGGTTATTCCTTAAAATTTATTCTTCAAATCTCACCATTTCTTCATTTTCTGTAAATAGAAGTCTTAGTCGAACTCAGGTTATAAAGAATGATAATTTTTATCATGTACTAACTTTTAAGTATAAAAAAAGGGCTATTACTTAAAATAGCCCTTTTAATAATTTTATTTTGAATTTGTTATTTTTTCAAAACTTTAATTGTTTTTGTAGCATTTCCTACTTGTATTCTTACAAAATATGCTCCTTCTTTAATTGAAGACATGTCAATTGTAGTTGATGTGTTTTTTGGAGAAATTCTATATACTGTTTGTCCTAATAGATTCATTATTTCCACATTATCTATATTTTCTTTTGCTTGTAATGATAATTTATCATTTACTGGATTTGGATAATATGTAAATCCTTCTATTATAGCATTATTAGTTGACAATGTATTATCTACTACTATTTTATAATCTTCTACCTCTCCTCTAGATGAACCAATTATACATGCATTATCATTTGGATTTGGATCATTATAATCAATCATTACTCTCATTGTATAATCTCCATTTGCTGTTCCACTAGGAATTGTAACTGTTCCTGTAAATGGACCACCTCCATAACTTATTGTATTAAATACCGTTTCTGTTGCTGTATCAAAGTTTAAATCGTTATTCCAATCTACCCATATAGCACAACCTACTGTACCGCCAACAATTTCTACATTAAAATCAAATGTTGATGCTGGTTGACCAGATACATTCATTGTATCATAATAATCCGCATAATAACCTGTTGTAAATCCTGTTGCTGCATTTGAAATATTTGCTACTCCATTTGTGGTTGTAAACGTATCTATATATGTACTTGATGATGTTGATGATGATGATGAACTTGGAATACAATGTGTTGTTCTAAGATATACACATAAATCAAAATCTACTGTTGCTGTTGATGATGCTACTGAGATATAATATTGTGTTCCTGCTGTTAAAGACTCATCTAACGCTGTTGTTGAACAGCTAGAATTCACTTGTGTTAATGAACCACATGTTCCTGTCCAAATAGATAGGTATGTATTTGCTGTACCATTAGTCAATGTTCTGTTTATTGCATAATATCCTGTTGTACTTGGTGTGAATACGTACCAAACTTCTTCATAAGTACTAGAACATGCTGTTGAGTAATCACTAGAATTTGTAGCACTTACCGTTGTTCCTGATACCATATTATCACATGTACTATCTGTTGATTCATTAATTGTTATTGCATTTGCACAATCATCATTTGCTGGTGGTGGTGGATGTGTACCTACACATACATCAAATGTTGTTGTTGCTCCTAACGATGATGAATATGAATTTACTCTTACATAATAGGTGTTTCCTACTGTTAACCCTGATGGATTACTTGTATTACCATCGCTACATGTACCTGAAACCGATGTTAACGAACCACAAGTTCCTTCCCAAAGAGAATGGTATAAATCTGTTGGTGTTCCTGCAATATTTGTTAAACTTATTCTTTGTTTTACATCTGTTGCTACAAAACTAAACCATACATCATCATTTTCTGTTCCAAAACATGTTCCTTCATTTACTCCTGATGCTGTTGCCCATTCTACTGTGGCAGATGTTACTGTTCCACAATTTAGATCTGCATTTACTGTTAAGTCAATTGCTCCTGTACATTCATCATTCGCTGGTGGAGGTGGAGGTGTTCCTATACATACATCAAATGTTGTTGTTGCTCCTGATGCTGAATTCCATGAATTTACTCGTACATAATACGTGTTTCCTACTGTTAATCTTGTAGGGTTACTTGCATTAGGATCACTACATGTACCTGATACTAATGTTAACGATCCACAACCTCCTTCCCAAAGGGAATGGTATAAATCTGTTGGTGTTCCTGCAATGTTTCTTAAATTTATTCTTTGACTTGCTGCTGTTGCTACAAAACTAAACCATACATCATTATTTTCTGTTCCTCCACATGCTGTTTCATCTACTCCTGATGCTGTTGCTCCTAAAATTGTTGCTGATGTTACTGTTCCACAGTTTAAATCTGCATTTACTGTTAATGCTATTGCTCCTCCACAATCATCATTTGCTGGTGGTAGATTGTATGTAAAATCATAAGAAGTATAATTGCTTGTACTTCCGCCTCCACAATCTGTTTGTACATATAGTGTATAGTCTGTACCATCTACTAAGGCTGTTGCTGTTGCTGTATTTGTTGCTACAGTTCCTGATTCTACCAAAGCTCCATCTCCTTGCGCTGTTCCTTGTGGTTGGATTTCCCAATTATATCCTGTTGCATTTGCTGCTGTATCCCAAGTTAAATCTGCATTTGTTCCTACAAAATTTGATGCCGCAATATTATTTACTTCTACACATGTTTCACATGCTACACTTAAGTCAAAATCAATACCAGGGTTATTATTAACCCAATTCCCTACTGCTATAAAATAAGTTGTTCCAACTACTGAATCAAATGTTGCTGTATATGGGTTTGAACCTCCACTACTTTGTACTAATGATCCATCACATGTTCCTGCTGTAAATCCTGCACATGTACCATCTGTACTTGCATAGACATCTATTTGTACTTCTTCACCTGTTGTTGTACTATTTATTTCAATACTTACTCGTGCCCCATCTCCTACAAATGTGTACCATACATCATTCCCTATGGAACCTTGGCAAGATGTTGATGCTCCTCCTGTTGCATACATTGTTGTTTGTCCTGCTAGGTTATTTCCACAACTAATTGTTATTGCATTTGTACATTCATCATTTGCTGGTGGTGGTGGTGGTGTTCCTACACATACATCAAATGTTGTTACTGCTCCTGTTCCAGCGGAGTATGAGTTTACTCGTACATAATAGGTGTTTCCTACTGTTAGTCCTGCTGGGTTACTTGTATTACCATCACTACATGAAGCTGCTACCAATGTTAATGATCCACAACCTCCTTCCCAAAGGGAATGGTATAAGTCTGTTGGCGTTCCTGCAATGTTTGTTAAACTTACTCTTTGTATTGTTGCTGTTGCTACAAAACTAAACCATACATCGTCATTTTCTGTTCCTGTACATGCTGTCCCATCTACTCCTGATGCTGTTGCTTGGTTTATAGTTCCTGATGTTACTGTTCCACAGTTTAAATCTGTATTTACTGTTAATGCTATTGCTCCTCCACAATCATCATTTGCTGGTGGTAATGGGATTGTTGCAAAAGTTTGTTCTGTACACCCTGTTGCATCTCCTATAGTATTATATGATGTTATTGTGGTATAATATGTTGCTCCTGCTGTTAAGGTTCCTACATTATACATTGTTACATTTCCTACATCTGTAGTTGCTAATATATCATTAGCTCCAGAGGCTGTTCCTACCATTACTTTATATCCTATTGCTAATCCTGTTGCTACTGACCAAGAAATTGCTCCATCAAGTGCAATATTTGTAGTTTCTACTAATACGGAATCGCAGTTTGGTACTGCTGTTGCTACTTGTGTTATGTGTAAATCATCAATATAATGATAACTATCTCCACTAATCCAATGACCACTAATTCTAAATTTAAAATCTGATCCTGTTGGTACACTTGCTGCTGGTATTACCTGAGAATATGTTGTACATGGTGTTGTTGTTGAAACTGTATAGGAGGAAACTGAATTCCAATTTGTTCCATCATCTATTGAGTATTCTACATCAATTGTAAAATCTACTGCATTTGATAAATAAGGTCTTGCATTCCATTGATATGTAACCGTAACGTCTGTTCCGTTTGATGCTCCTGTATAATTATTTGATGTTAATGTACCATCATTAATTACTGAGCCATACATGTTATCTTCTAAATTTCCTGAGCCTTCACATATATATGCTGCATTTGAATTTGAAAACACTCCTCCTGTTTGTGTCCATCCTGTTGGTCGTCCAGATTCTAATGTTTCATTAATGTCAATTTGTGCTATTCCATGCCAGCTAATGGCAACAGTAAAAAGCATCGTAAAAAATAGGGTAATTTTTTTCATATTTTATAAAAAATTAAAGATTAATATCTTGTAAAAGTATTAAAAAATATAATACGCTCCTTATTATATTGCAATTTAATATTAATTTATGCTTTATATAAATCAATTACCTTTTCTACAGAGATACTTCTCATTACATTTTCATATCCTTCACATATTTTATTTCCATAAATAGAACATGGTATTTTCGGATATTTTTCTAAATCTGGTAGTACACAATTTTCTTGTTGTAAAAACGGTGCAAATCCCGCAAATGGATGTGTTGCTCCCCATAATGTTATGGTTTTTACTCCAAACATTGCGGCAAAATGTGCATTACCTGAATCCATTGCTATCATGGTATCTAAATGTGCTATTAATATCAATTCTTCTTTTAATGATAATTGCCCCGCTACATTTTGTACTGTTTTATACTTACTAGCAATTTTATTTAATTTTTCTACTTCTTTGTTTCCTCCTCCAAATAAAAATATTTGATTGGTTTCTGCTAATTTTTCTATTATTTGTTCCATCATCTCTAATGGATACGTTTTAGCTGCATATTGTGCAAATGGAGCTATTCCTATCCATTTTTTTCCATCTTCTGCAATATTTTTTAATATTGGTAAGTTGGGTAAGTTTATTTTTTTAGGGTATTTATGTGTTGTTAGATCTATTTTAAATCCTAATTTTCTAAAAACATCTGCATATCGTTCATGTGTTGTTTTTAGTTGTTTAAATTCTTTGTTTTTTATTCTTGTTAATGCTTTTTTTTCTGCTCTGCCTTTGTTTATTACTGCTTTTTTTATTCCGAATAGAAAAAATCGTACTATTTTTGATCGTAATACATTATGTGTATCTGCTACTGCATCTATTTTTAACTTTCTTAATTCTCTTGCTAATTTGAATATTCCTAATATCCCCTTATGTTTCCCTTTTGTATCTGCTTCATGGAAATTTACTTCTATTCCTGAAATTTCTGAATCAAATATTGGTTTTAAAAATTTTCGTGTTACTATTGTTATTTTTACTTCTGGGTTTTTTGCCTTTAATACTCGTAATACGGGTACTAACATTGCTACATCTCCCATTGCTGAGAGTCTGATTACTACTATATGTTTTGGTGTTTTGATATCTTATTGTGTTTACTGCAAAGGTCGTAAAAAAAATCTAGTTGTATTGTATGAGGCGTGATTCATTACGCCTTGCTTATCGAGACGTAACGTTACTTGTCTGATATAATTACCACACCTTACTATCGGAGACATGATGCATCACGTCTTTACTATGTTTTCTTGTTTTTTTATTGATTCTTGATGTATTGCTTTATATACATTTTCCATAAAACTAACACTTAAGCCTAATTCTACGCCATTTTTTACTCGCTCTTCTAACATTGCACTCCATCTATTTGGTTGTAATACGGCTACATTTTGTGCTTTTTTTTCTTTTGCTATTTTTTCAGATATTTTCATTCTGTTTGATAAGATTTCTATTATTTGATTGTCTATTATATTTATCTCACTTCGTAATTTATTTAGATTTTTTAATGCTTTTTCTTCTTCAAAATTATTTTTTCGTACTCTTAATTCTATTGTTATTTCATCTAACCGTGCTGGTGTTATTTGTTGTTTTGCATCGCTCCACGCTTTATCTGGGTTTGTATGTGTTTCTATCATCAATCCATCAAACTGTAAGTCTAATGCCATTTGCGATACGTCAAATATTCCTTCTCTATTTCCACATATATGTGATGGGTCATTTATTAGTGGCACTTTTGGTAATCGGTTTTTAAAATCTATTGCTATTTGCCAATTTGGATTATTTCTGTATGTTGTTTTTTGGTAGGTTGAAAACCCTCTGTGTATTCCTCCTAAATTTTTAATATTTGCTTTCTGTAATCGTTCTACTGCTCCTATCCATAATTCTAAATCGGGATTTATTGGGTTTTTTACCAATACTATTTTTTCTGTATTTTCTAATGCATCTGCTATTTCTTGTACTGCAAATGGGTTTACTGTTGTTCGTGCTCCTATCCAAAGGATATCTATATCATGCTCTAGTGCTAATTTTACATGATTTGCATTTGCTACTTCTATTGCTATTAATAGTCCTGTTTCTTTTTTTACTCGTTGTAACCATGGTAGTGCTAATGCTCCTATTCCTTCAAAATTACCTGGTCTTGTTCTTGGTTTCCACACGCCTGCTCTAAATACTGTTGCATCGGTCTTTTTTAGTTCATGCGCTATTTCTAATACTTGTTCTTCTGTTTCTGCACTACATGGCCCTGCTATTACTAGTGGATGTGCTAATGCCATTTGTTGTAACCATTTGTTGTTTTCTAAATTTTCCATTTTGTTTGTTTTATGTCTCTTTAAATATCGTAAAATAATATTAATTTATATTCCCTTTTACTGCTTTTAAATTGACTTGTTATTTTATTATTCCGTTTAATATTTCTTTTATATGATTTGTTTCTTCCATGGATTGGTATATTTCTTCTTTTGATTCGTTCTGTAAATGCTCTTTAAATTCTACTAAATTACTTATATACTCTTCTAACGATCTTAATATATATTTTTTGTTTTGCATAAATATTGGTGTCCATGTTCTGGGTGAACTTTTTGCCAACCGTACTGTTGATTCAAATCCACTCCCTGCCATATCAAATATATTCTTCTCTCCTTTTTCTATTTCTAGTACCGTTTTCCCTAACATAAATGAACTTATATGTGATAAATGGGATACATAGGCTATGTGTTTATCGTGTTTTTTTGCTGATTTCATAAATACCATTCTCATTTTTAATGGCTCAAATAATTGTATTAGTTTTTCTAGTTGTTTTTTTGCACTTAATTCTTGCTCACAAATAATGGTTACTTTACCTGTGAATAAGTTTGTTTTTGCTGCATTTGGTCCCGAGAACTCTGTTCCTGCTATTGGATGTGCTGCTACAAAATTTGCTCTTTTCGGATGATCTTTTATTGCTTTACATACGCCTTCTTTTGTGGAGCCTACATCAAAAACTAGAGTTTCTTCTTCTATTAAATTTAATACTTCTGTTGCTACTTTTGGTGTTGCATCTACTGGTACTGCTATTACTACTACATCCATTTTTTGCACTTCTTTTAGGTCTATTATTTTTTCAACTAATCCTAATTCTAATGCTTTTTGCTGATGTTGTACATTGTTATCTATTCCGTAAACTATATTGTTTTTTTGGAATTCTATGGCTAATGAGCCTCCTATTAATCCTAATCCTATTATTGCTATTTTCATTTCTGCTCCTTGCTATATACTTAAACTCTTTTTAATACTTCTTTTAGTTGTGTTTCATTTACACATAATGATACTCGTATGTATCCTTCTCCTTTTGTTCCAAAAATGGTTCCTGGTGTTATAAACACATCTTTTTCGTATAATAATTTATCTGTTAAGTCTTCTGACTTTATTCCCTCGGGTATTTTTGCCCATACAAATAGTCCTACTGATTTTTTATCGTACTTACAGTTTATTTTATCTAATATCTGCCATACTATTTCTCTTCGGTCTTGATAGATTTTATTCATTTTATCAAACCAGCCATTTGTTATTTCTAATGCTGCTATTGCTCCTTTTTGTATGCCATAAAACATACCACTATCCATATTACTTTTTACTTGCAATACTGTTTTTATATATGCTGCTTTACCTAGTAACATTCCTACTCGCCAGCCTGCCATATTATATGTTTTGCTTAGTGAATTTAATTCTATGGCTACTTCTTTTGCTCCTTTTACACTCAATATACTCAATGGTTTTTGGTTTAGTACAAAGCTGTATGGATTGTCATTTACCAACAATATTTGGTGTTTTCTTGCAAATGTTATTAAGCGTTCAAACAATTCTTTTGTTGCTACACTGCCTGTTGGCATATTTGGGTAATTCAACCACATTATTTTTACTTTTCTTAAGTCTAATTTTTCTAATGCTTCAATATCTGGATACCAATTATTTTCTTGTTTTAATTTGTAATGTATTGGTTTTGCTTTTAGCAATTTGGTTACTGATGTATAGGTCATATATCCTGGGTTTGGGATTAATACTTCATCGCCTTCATTTAAAAATGCCATGGATATATGCATTATTCCTTCTTTTGACCCCATTAATGGTAGTATTTCTGTTTTTGAATTCAGTTTTACTGTATAATGTCTTTGATAAAATTCTGCTATTGCGGTTCTAAATTCTGGTAGTCCTTGGTAGCTTTGGTAGGAGTGATTTTTTTTACTTTTTATTGCTTCTGATATTGCTTCTATCACTTTTGTTGGTGGCGCTATATCTGGTGATCCTATTCCCAAATTAATTATTGGTTTTCCTTCTGTTATTAAGTTGCGTATTTCTTTTAGTTTGGTCGAAAAATAATACTCTTTTACATTATTTAATCTTTTTGACTTTTCTATTATCATTGTTTCTGTTTGAGTCTCCTCTACGTTTAGGACTTCTTCTTGTGGTATTGCTGTGTATACTTCCTTCATTTTTATACGCTTTATCTTCGATTCTTCGATTTTTTATATTTCCCTAATACTTTTACTTCGGTTACTATTTTTTTCATTTCTTCCAGCACATTATCAAATTGCTTTTCTTCTTTAAATATTACATCTACAAAAAAGGAATATTGCCATGGATCTTCTATTATTGGTAAGGATTGTATTTTTGATAAATTCAATTTATGATTTACCAATATTTGTAATACTTCTACCAAACTTCCTTGTTCGTGCTTTGTTATAAATTTTAGGGATACTTTATTATACTTAGTTCCTTTTTCGGCTTGTTTTTTATTTATTATAAAAAATCGTGTGTAGTTTTCGGCATTTGTTTGTATGTCTTTGGCTATAATTTCTAATTTGTATATTTCTGCTGCTTTTTTACTTGCTATTCCTGCTATTCCTTTTAGTTTTTTTGTTTGTATTATCCGTGCTACTTCTGCTGTATCTGTTTCTTCTATTAGTTTTATATGTGGGTATTTTCGTAAAAACGTTCTACATTGGTTTATTGCCATTGGATGTGACCATACTTCGGTTATGTCATTTATTGTTTGGTTCTCTAATGCCATTAATTGATGTTGTATTGGTAGATACACTTCTCCCACTATTTTTAGGTCGTACTCATCTATTAATTTATAGTTGGCTAGTATTGCTCCTGCTATTGTGTTTTCTATTGCCATTATCAAGTATTCTACTTCATTGTTTTTTAATAGTTGTGGCATTTCATCAAATGTTAAACATTCGTTTAATGTTATTTCTCTACCAAAATATTGATTGGCTACTATATGATGATAGGATCCTTTTATTCCTTGTATGGCTACTTTCATATTCTTGTAAAAAAGAAAAAAGCCTCAATAAATTGAGACTTTTTAATATATTTAAACTTTAATTTCTTGTTTTTAACACATATATAGTCTCATCTCTTTTGTATAAAAGTAAAAGAAATAATACCAATTTTGATATGTGTTTTGTGTATTCATTGTTTGTATTGTGTAACAAATCTAAACTTTATTTTTAATAAAACAAATTTATAGGCTTTTATTTTTTTTAAAATATATAGCTACCATTTTTCCAATACATCCAACATCTCCTTTTTAATCATGTCATATTTTTTGAATATTATAAAATGTGTTCCTTTTTCTATGGTTACACATTTTAATATACTATCATTCATTTTAGTTTGTAAATATGCCATGTTTTTATATGGTACTAAGCCATCTTTTGTTCCGTGGTAGTAGGTTATTGGTGTTGTTATTTTTTGCCAATCATTTTCCATTTTTTTTAATTCGGTTGCGTGTGCTAATTTTTCATCTTCGGCTACTCTAAACACTTTGGGTGATAGCCACCTTGTTGCTTTCCATTTGGCAAATTTACCTACCCAAAAATATTTTTCATCTTTTGGTGATACTGCTGGTGCTATCATTATTACATGTGCGTATTTTGGATTTTCCATTGCCATTTTACCTATTATTGGCCCTCCGTAAGACCAACCTACTAGCATAATTTTATTTTCATGGTATTTTTGTGCTATTAATTCTATCATTTCTGCCTGCTTGGCTATGGATGTTTCTGCTTTTCCAAAGTTTGAATATCCGTATCCTAACCGATCTACTGTTACTAAATTTGCTTTTTTTTGTAATTCTTTATCTTGTAAATGTTCGTAGTAATTGTCTGATGAGCCTGGTGCTCCATGTACAAATATTATGGTTGGGAGTGTTTTGTCAAATGTTTTGTCGGCTATGTATCTTATGGGTATTCCGTTATAGGTATCGTGATATATTTTTGGTATTTGTCCTTTTTTCTTAAATTTGTTTAATACGGATTTATCACTTTTTCTCATGGTCATGCATGAGTTTGCTGTAACTAAAAAGAGTATGCTTATAAGTAATATAAAATATCTTTTTTTCTTGAATTTTCTCATTTTAATATATTATAATCAATAAATATAAACTATTTTCGTTAATAGTTAGTCGCTGTATTTTAAAAAACTAACAATTAATTAATGATTGATTCTATTGTTTCTTCGGTATGGTTAAATAATCACTTAGGTGACCCTGATTTGGTTATTCTTGATGCTAGCCAAGATGCTAAGCAGAACGGTTTTTTAAACATTAGAATTAGTGGCGCTCGATTTTTTGATATTAAAAATGATTTTAGCGATGCTACTAGTAATTTCCCTAATACTTTTCCGAGTGTTCATCAATTTGAAATTTCATGTAGAAATTTAGGTATTAACAATTCTAGTAAAATTGTTGTTTACGATAAAATGGGTATTTTTTCGAGTCCTCGTGTTTGGTGGTTATTTAAATCTATGGGGCATGATTCCGTTTTTGTTTTAGATGGTGGTTTTCCTGATTGGGTGAACAATAATTTTGATACGGAAATTCCTAAAAAGGAATCGTATGCTATTGGTGATTTTAAGGCTTCTTTGCATTCGAATAATGTTAGGTTTTTTGATTTTATGAAAGGCAATATTGTTTCTAATAATGCGTTGGTTATTGATGCTCGTTCGGCTGATCGGTTTAATGGTGTTGTTTCGGAGTCTAGAGTTGGTTTACGTAGCGGTCATATTCCCAATTCTATTAATTTACATTATCAATTAGTTCTTACTAATGGTAAGTTTAAGCCTAAAAAGGAATTGGTTTCTGTTTTTTCTGAGATTGTTTCGGATAAGCCTTTAATTTTTAGTTGTGGCTCTGGTATTACAGCTTGTATTATTTTATTGGCTTGTGATTCGTTTTTAGATAATGATTTATCTGTTTATGATGGTTCGTGGACGGAATGGGGGCAGTTGAGTGATGTGTAATGTTTTAATATATAATAAATATGTCTATTGAAGTAAAAAATATTAGTAAGTTTTATGGTAAGCAAAAGGCTTTGGATTCGATTAGTTTTTCGATTAATTCTGGTGAGATTGTTGGTTTTTTGGGACCTAATGGTGCTGGAAAATCTACTCTTATGAAAATCATTTCTACCTATATTCAACAAGATGATGGTGTGGTTATTGTAAATGGCTTTAATACGTTAACGGATTCTCTATCTGTTAAAAATTCGGTTGGTTATTTACCTGAACATAATCCATTGTATTTAGAAATGTATGTTACTGAATATTTGAGTTTTTTAGCTAATATCCATAAAATCTCAAAAGAGCATGTTGTTGATGTTGTTGCTCTGGTTGGTTTAACGCCCGAAAAACATAAAAAAATTAAACAACTCTCCAAAGGGTATCGTCAACGTGTTGGTTTGGCTGGTGCTTTACTGCACAATCCTGATGTTTTAATTTTAGATGAACCTACTACTGGTTTAGACCCTAATCAGTTGATTGATATTAGAAATTTGATTAGAGATATTGGCAAAACTAAAACGGTTCTTTTTTCTACACATATTATGCAGGAAGTTGAAGCCGTTTGTGACCGTGTTATTATTATTAATAATGGTAAATTAGTTGCTGATAGTTCTATTGACGAATTGACTAAAGAGCATTCTTTAACTACCGTTTTTACGGATTTAACAAAATAATTTTATCTTTGGTTTATGAAATTTTCTAAAAACAGAAAAATTATCCGTTCTATATTGATTATTGTTTCTTTTGTTATTGTTACTGCTATTTTGTGGAATACGTATGATTTTTTTAAACAATTTAAGGAGGAAGAAAGAACTAAAATGGAAATTATTGTTGCTGCTCAAAAAGAAATGGCTGAAAACCCTTTAACAACTATTAATGTTAATTTGCCTTTAAAAATATTAAATAGTAATCATAATATTCCTATGATTATTACCAAAAAAAAAGGTAAAATTGCTATTTCAAAAAATCTTGATTCTTTAAAAGAAAATGATCCTATTTATTTAGCCAAACAGCTAGAAATAATGAAAAAAAACAACAAACCTATTGACGCTAGTTATAAAATAGGTAATGAAATTATTACACAAACTTTATATTACAAAGATTCGGATTTACTTACCAAACTAAAATATTATCCTTTGGCTTTAGTATTAATTCTATTCCTTTTTGGAACGGTAATTTATTTAGTCTTTAAATCTTCTAAAATTGCTGAACAAAATAAACTTTGGGCTGGTATGGCTAAGGAAACTGCTCATCAAATTGGCACTCCTTTGTCTTCTCTTTTAGGTTGGGTTGAGATTTTAAGAATGGATGGAGTAGGAGAGAGTACAGTTACCGAAATTGAGAAAGATGTTTCTCGTTTAAACACTATTGCGGATCGTTTTTCTAAAATTGGTTCTATTCCTAATTTAGAAAAAATTAATTTGATTGACGAAACTAAAAAGTCTTTTGATTATCTAAAATCTAGAAGTTCTAAACAAATTGATTTTAAATTTAATACAGATAATTCTTCTATTTCTGTACTTGCTAACAAGCAGCTTTTTTCTTGGGTTATTGAAAATATTATTAAAAATGCTATTGATGCTATGCAAGGAAAAGGGAAGTTAGGTTTAGATATAAAATCGGACAGCTCTCTTGTTACTATTTTAATTACCGATTCTGGTAAAGGTATTGCTAAAGCTAATTTTAAAAAGGTTTTTGAAACTGGTTTTACTACTAAAAAACGTGGTTGGGGTTTAGGTCTTTCGCTTGCTAAACGCATTATTGAAGATTACCACAATGGTAAAATTTATGTTAAAACTTCTTCTAAAAATAAAGGGTCTTGTATTGCTGTTTCTTTAAAGAAAGTTTAAATCAATCTATCTATGATTACTGTTGTATCTATCAGCATTAAACTTAAGATTCCTATTATTAATAAAAATTTTATGATGTTGTGTAGTACGATATAGTTACTTTTTGTTTTAGCTATCCATAGTAGCACTGAAAATACGAGTAATATTACTATCGAAAAATAGAAGTAATATTTCATATTTCCTATCTCATCATATCGCAATATAAAATAGATTGGGCTTATGGTAAATATTACAAAAAAGCTTATTAGTATTTTGGTAAATCGCTCGTCATATTTTATTGGTATTGTCATGTAATTTTGTACTATATCGCCTTTTATGTTTTCTAAATCTTTTATTAATTCTCGTATTAATAATATAAAAAACAAAAAGGTTGCGTGTACAAATATTACTTCCGAAAAGTTTTTATAATACACAAATACTGCAAAAAATGGTAATAGTGCCAATATTGCTGCAGAAAACATACCTGGTAATGGTTGTTTTTTTAATTTATGTGAATAAAACCATATTAGGAATATATATATTGCAAAAAATAATGCTGCTCGCCATGATACTAAAAAGCCAAATATTACACCTAAAAAATTCAATAAAAAATAGATTTGTAGTTTTGTTTTTTGCCCTATAAAACTATCTAATTCTGATTTTTGTGGTTTGTTTATTACATCTTTTTCTCTATCATAAAAATTATTAATTATATATCCTGCTGCTATTGTACATACTGTTGCTAATACTATAAAATACAAATGTATATCTGTTAACACATAGCTTAAGGATTTCTGTGGTGAAAATATAAATATTGCTGCCAAATATTGTGCTACTACTATTGCTACAATATTATAACCTCGTACAACCGATAACATACTTAAAAACTTAAAGTAAAAAGGTGCCTTTTTTTTGCTATTTTCTTTTGCTATTTCTAATAAATCCATTTTTGTTTTCCCTTAACAAACTTTATTTATTTCCGTCTTGTAATGCAAATACTTGGCGTAACAAATCAGTTGTTCTACTACCAACATCTGTTCGTATTTTTAATTCTTCTTTAGTGACCATTTTAAATACACTTTTTAATGCCTCATCGGTTACATAATTGGTTAAATTTGGATTTACATCTTTTGTTAATGGTATGGCATTATATTTTGTAATTAAGTTTGTCCATATTTTATCTGCTCCTACTTTTGCAAATGATTTGTTTATTATTGGTTGAAACTTGCTGTATAATGCTTGGTTTGTTTTGCTTTGTAAAAAGCTTGTTGCTGCATCTTTATTACCTAATAATATATTTTTTGCATCGGTTAATGTTAAACTTTTTATTGCTTCTACAAATATTGGTGTTGCTTCACTTACGGCATCTTCTGCTGCTCTGTTCAACATTTTTACGCCTTCATCTGCAAGGCTTCCTAAACCTATGCTACGTAATGTACTTTCTACTTTTTGTAGTTCTTGTGGCATTACTATTTTTACCAATTCATTTTTATAAAAACCATCTTTTAATGCTAATGTACTTACTTGGTTTGTAATTCCACTTTGTAAGGCTTCTTTTAATCCTCCTGCTATTTGTGCATTATTTAATGTTGGATTTGGCATTTGATTTACCACTTTTTGCAATTCGGCACAGGAGCTTAATTGAATTACTACTAACAATAAGATTACTTTTTTTATCATGATATCTATTTTTGTACAAATATAACAAAATTATGTACTGATTATTGTAACTTGCGCTACATGATATTTTTTTCAAAATTTAGATTAAATAAATACATTGCTATTACTATTTTTCCTTTTATTTTTATCAATAAAAATTATAGAGGTGATACTGTGCTTATTAATCATGAAAAAATTCATATTAAGCAACAGCTTGAGTTGCTTTGGTTACCTTTTTTTATTTGGTATTTCGTAGAATTTTTTATTCGTTTTTTACAATATAGAAATTGGCATACTGCTTATTTGAATATTTCTTTTGAGCGTGAGGCACAACAGCATGAGTTTGACTTTGAGTATCTAAAAAATAGAAAATGGTTTTCTTTTTGGAAATATTTATAGCATGTTTTAATATTGCTGTGTAAACGTTTCTAAAATTTTATTTTCGCTTCCTCTTATCTCAAATAATACTTTTTTGTTTTCAAAATTAAATTTTAATAGTCCAAAATTTATTTCATGCACTACTTTGTTTATTCTAAACGGATTTTCTTCTCCTGTAAAACTGGTATATGCATGTGTTAATCCACTTGATGTAAAATCTATTAATGGATAATTAGTTCCTATTTTTATTTTAGATATTTCTGCTATATGTCTATCTCCTGATAATATTATTGTGTTTTTCGCTTTTGTTTTTAGTATTATATTTTTTAGTTTTTCTACTTCATTTGGCATATTTCCCCATGTTTCAAATCCATGTTTGTTGGATAGAAATTGGATGCTACTTACTATTATATTAAACTCTGCTGTTGATGTTTCTAGTTCCTTTTCTAACCATTGCCATTGTGTTTTACCTAGCATTGTTCCTTTGGTTGTTGTATTTGGTATGTATCGCTTTTCTCCTGTTGAGTCTTTGGTTAATTCTGTTCTAAAATAGCGTGTGTCTAATAATATTATTTTTATGGTATTATTGTCTTTTTTTATTGTTTCGGAATAATATATCCCTTCTTGTTCTCTTCTTTTATCGTTTTTTGGTACGTCTAAAAAATCTAATAATATGTGTTGTGCTTCTTGTTTTATTGGGTTTTCGTATCCGCCATCGTTTATTCCATAATCATGATCATCCCATGTTCCTAAAATTTTTGTTTTTTTTGCAAAATTCTTATAGATACTATCTTCTTTAAATTTTTTAAAATTAGTTGCTAATACTAGTGGTTCATCTGTATCGGAATATATGATGTCTCCTCCCCAAATAAATGCTTCTGGTTGGTTTTTTAAGATTTCTTTAAATAATTTATTTTCTATATTCTGATTGTTACATGATCCAAATGATAGGACTAAATCTACTTTAAATTTAGACTTTTTTATTTCTTTTTTTGTTTCTTTTTTCTGACAAGATGTTATTATTAATAGTAATATTAAGACTATTTTTCTCATGTTTTTATAGATTGTTTTTTCAAAGATAATAAGATTGTGTCACTTGCTATGTGTTATTTTTTATTTACTTTTACATGGATGCGTAATTCCATTAATATACAATTTTTTAAAACTCCTTTTGGGGAATTAATTTTAGGTTCTTTTCAAGATAAATTATGCTTGGCGGATTGGCGTTTTCGCAAAATGCGTGCTTCTATCGATAATCGTATTAAAAAAGGTTTAGATGCTGATTTTGTTGATTTGTCTTCAGATGTTATTGAAATTACTAAAGTGCAATTAACTGAATATTTTAATGGGGAGCGTTCTTCTTTTGATATTGATTTATTATTTGTTGGTACCGATTTTCAGAAATCTGTTTGGAATGCGCTAATTAAGATTCCTTTTGGTAATACAAATTCTTACCTTCAATTATCTAAATCTTTACATAATGTGAAGGCTATTCGTGCTGTTGCAAGTGCTAATGGTGCTAATGCTATTTCTATTTTAGTCCCTTGCCATCGTATTATTGGTTCTGATGGTAAACTGGTTGGTTATGCTGGTGGTTTACCTGCTAAAAAGAAATTACTTTTGTTAGAGGGTGCTTTGGTAGATAATCAGTTGCGTTTGTTTTAGAGTATTTTTATTTTGTTTCAAATCGGTCTATAAAATCTTTGAAAAACTGTATTTTTGCATTTAAATTTTTTTAATATGAAAAACATTATTCTTTCCTTTTTTCTTATCTCATCTTTTTATACCTATTCGCAATGGGAAAACCTAAATTCAGGAATAACAGATAATTTGACTGGAATTGTATTTCTCCAAAATACTGGGTTAGTTTCTGGTGAAAATGGATTATACTATACTACAAATGGCGGAAACGGAAATGCTAGTTGGTCTCGATTTGAAATTACGAATAATACTACAAATGCTGATATTTACAACAATACAAGCTTTACAAATTGTTTTACTAGAAAAGATTTAGGAGGCTCTTCCATAGGTTCTATTTATGCATGTGGACAGCATACAGATGGTAATGCAATTATAATGCGCGTTGAATTACCATCATTAGAATACCAAATTTTTAAATTATCAGGAACTAATGGTAAATTAAATGATATAGATTTTAAACCTAGTAATACTGCTGCAGAATTATTCTTTGCTGTCGGTGATGGAATGATTGTAAGGTTTAGTCGTGCTTCTTATTATATAGTACCATACACTAATATTAGTAATGAAGATTTGCATTCTATAGATTTTGGTTATTCTAGTCCAGTGGCTGCTATTGGTTCAAATTATAAATACTACAAATTAAACACTTCAAATTATGCACTAGATGAAGTTTTGACACCAAACATTATTAATAAAGATATTTGGTTTTCTAACATCAGTTATTCTGTTGGTAATAGTTATGTAAAACATACTTCCTATAATTCAACAATAAACAATAATTTTGATTACGGTCCTTTAAATGCGGACTGCCTAGTAAGTGTAAATGGGTATAATTCGAAACATTTAGTCGGAACAGATCATGGTATTTTTCTTTCTGATACAGAAAAATATTTTTTGGAATGGCAACCTAGTTCACAAAATTATAATATCAAATCTTTATGGGATGAAACTCCTAATTTAGTTTATGCTTGTGGTGATAATGGAGTTATATTAAAAACACAAAATCAAGGAGGAAATACTAAGCCATATATAGCTTTATATGTTGAAGGTGATTGTGTAAATAATAGTATTCAATTTGCCTCAACAACTGGAACTTCTACAAATTGTCAATGGTTTGTAGATGATGTTTTATTTCATACTGGTTGTGACACTTTTTATCATATTTTTAATCAAGTAGGTGAATATGAAATAAAATTAATAGGTACTAATGATGCTGGCGAACAAACAGAAAAAACAAAAATTATTACCATAGTAAATCCTCCTGAAATAAACAAGCCTACAACCATTCAAGATCAAATATTGTGTCAAGGAGAACAATTAAATATACAAATAGAGAATTCTGAATTAGATGTCTTTTATACTTTAAGAAATACAGATGATAATATCAATTATGGCGAAAGTAATGTTGGGAATGATGGTACAATTTCATTTCTATCCAACCTTATAAGTACTTCTGGTGAATTTTATCTTGAAGCTACAAATATTTTTGCAACAGATTGTACCATGGACTTTACACAAACTTTTGATATTGTTGTTGAAAAAACAAAAGCGGATTTTCATGTAGATTTAATTAATGCTAATATTAATGAAGAAGTTTTCTTTTATGAAAAATCAATAGATTCACAAAATTTTGAATGGACTTTTGATAATAATGCAGCATCTCTAACTAGTAATATTTCAAACCCAATTAATACTTACTCTACGCCAGGTTCAACTAACATTAATTTAAACTGTTGGTCTGATAATGGTTGCTACGATGATATTGATTTATCTGGCCCAACAATTTTGAGTGAAAACACAAATAATCAATGTTGGGAAATTGAATATAGTAGTAATGAAACGTTTATTGACACAAGCCCAAACACAAATATTTATAATATTACAGAAATTAACGAAGGATTTTTAAGTACAGGCTATTTTAAAAAAGAAATTTTTGAATCAACTCAAGGAACAAATTTGAATTTAAATTTTGATGGTGGCTTTTTAACAAAAACTGATTTTAATGGTGTACTAAAATGGGGTGTTTACTCTAATAATAGTGGAAATTATTATAGAAGTAGTATTATTGATTCTGTTGAAGATTCAAATGGTAATATCTTTATTACGGGAGATGGTGATACGTTTCATGATAATAAGGGCAATGTATATAATATCCCGATAAATTATAATTCTAGTTATATTATAAAGCTAGATTCAAGGGGTAATTTAATTTGGCATATTACAATTGATCATAGCACTACTAGTGAGATAAAAATAGATAGTGATGATAATTTAATAGTAAATATTATCAATGACGGATATAATAATTTTAACCACTTTGTTCGTTTAAATGGTGTTCAAATTCATGAAATCAGTTCCACTTACCATCCAGTAGTAAAATTTTCTAATGATGGAAATATAATTTGGGAAATAGGATTTCAAGGGATTAGTTTGTCGAAAATAAGCACTACAGATTCACAAAACAATATTTACGTTACTGGTGGCTTTAGTAGTAATGGCGGAAATTTTTACTCTGCAAATAATCCAACACCAACATTCGTACAAGGTCTTCTAAGTACACATTCTATACCCTATTGTGCTTTTATTGCTAAATATGATGCAAATGGAGTATTTCAATGGGCACAAAAGACTTATACAACAGATAACGGGGAATATAAGCAAGTCACAATATACGATATGAAAACAGATGATTTAGGCAATATATACATTGTAGGCTATAATAATACGCATTTTATTAATTGGCCAACCTATGAACATGTATTTGAAAATTCGGATGGTAGTTTATATATTAATAATAATATTAAACCATTTTTTCTTCAAAAAATAAATACAAATGGTATAAGTGAGTGGCTTGTGGGTACAAATTATTCATTTACAGCAGCTGTAATTTTCCCTAAATTGACTTTAAAATACAATAAAATTTATTTAGTTACTTCTTTATATTACCCAAATATCCCACAGGTAGATATTGAGTTAACAAGTACAGATAATAATAATATTACCTTTCCTTTTTCTCTAAGAAATATATTTATTGCTAGTTACAACCCTAACGGAACTATAAACAAAGTTTTGGTTAATAATGGAGAATTAAATGGAATGCTAATTAATAAATCTAAACATTTTAGAGGTTTAGTCGTAGTTAATGATGAAAATTTTGTCATTCCATTTAATATTGATGATAATGATGATACAAGGTCATTTATCAAAAGCTTAAATGAAAATTGTAGTTCAGTTTATTTGCCTAGAACATTAACAATAGATGATAATATGGAACTACTGTTTAGCTTCTCGCCAAACCCATCAAATGGTATTGTTAATATTAATTCCAAAAATGAAATAAATAAGATTGAAGTTTTTGATAAACTAGGAAAACTAATAATAAAAGAAACCAATAAGCAAACTATTAATATTTCTAGTTTAGCAAAAGGTATATACATCATAAAGATTGAAGGTGTTAATGGTGGTTTTGGTACTAAAAAAATAATTAAGAACTAATTTAATATACCAAGTATGTGTTTTACATTTTGTTAATACTTTATATTTATGTCTTCTGAGGGTAAGTTCATAACTTCTCTTTTTTTAATAAAAAATTCTTGTATATTATTTATTTAAAAATCGAATTTTACTAGAAACCAACTCCCTACCATCAATAGTAACTTTTTTAGTTTTTATAATTGTAATAATTGTATCTTTTTCAATCTTATTTACTGTTACTATATCAAAAGCAATTTTCATTTTTGTAACTGTGTCTGAGATCTTTTGAGACGCTCCTAGCATTCTTAAATTTTGTATTTGAATTGTATTCGTATCTAAAACTGTTTTATTTGCGGTTGTTATATTTTGCAGTTGTTTTTTTATATCTTCTTTAAATTCTGGGTTTTTTTGTTGTAATACTAGTAAATCAAAATAATCTTGTAGTTTTTGTTTGGTTCTGTTTTCATTTTCAAAACTTTCGGTTGCCAATTCTTCCATTACCGCATCTGCTTTATACATTTCGGTTTTCATTTCTTTACTTTTTGCACAAGAAACGAATAGAAAAATCGATAGTATTAGGTATCCTATATTTCTCATTTTATCCTAAATTTAAGTTTAACTATTTTTCCGTTAACAAAAGTTTTGTCTAATATCTCTATATTTTTTAAACTACTGGTTGGTGTTGTCAGCTTTCTTATAAAATCTTCTTTTGTGTATAATTCTATTGCTATACTTTGGCTGAATAGTTGGTATATCTGTGCGTTTTCGTCTATTATATTTGTTAGTTGCTGCTTTCTTTTTTTCCAATCTTTTATATTTCCATTTGTATAATATTGTAGTATTAAGGCATAATCATCTGTTTGTAAATTAATTCTATTGTTTGTTGTTGATTGTATAAAACGCACTATGGTATCTGTTTTGTAATATGGCTATTGTACTACAAATTGAATGTTTTTTTCTTTTGTTTTATACGTAAAACATCCCAAACTATCGGTTTTTAAATATATTGGTGATTGCTCTTTTTGGATAATTTTTATATCCAAATACGAATGTATTGGCTCATTTTTGTAAGTGTCAAAAAAACAAAATTGAAATTCGTTTTTAGCTGTATTAAAATAATATAGTATGGCTATTGCAATTAATATTGCTGTTAATCCGCTTATTTTTTTTATTACTTTATTCTTTTTAACAACTTCTTGTTCTTGTTTATGGGATGCTATAAATGTATTCCAATTTTTAAAACCTGCATATTCACTCAAAAAATTTAATATGTCTATTCTGGGTAATGTCTCTGTGTCTTTTTTTAAATAGGTATAAAACCATTTTTCGCTTACTTTTGCTTTTACCTTATCAAATAAATCTTCTTGGAAGGCTACAATATCTTTTCCTTTCCATTCTTTTATGGAAAGTGGTGCTTTATTTGTTGCTAAAAAAGTACTTTCTATTACTTTTTTTAACGTATTAAAATAATATACATCCTTTTTATTCAATATTTATTTGCTTGATTTTGTTTTTGTTATGTTTTGTAATCTAGTTTACAATTGTTTTACAAGAGCTTTACAACTACTATTTTACTGGTTGCAATATGTTTGCCTCATAATAATTCTTAAAAATATAAAATTATGATACATCAAACTAAATTTTCTGTACAAAAAAACTATTTTAAAACAACTCCTTTTATTAAAACCTTTGTTTTTGTTTTTATCTTTTTTATTGCTGCCTCTTGCTCCAACAAAAATTATAAAGAAAATAGGGCCGTTAATAAAGTGGATATTACCGAAAGTTATGATGCTGTTGCATCTCCCAAAAAACTAGAAACTGCCGCTATTAAAAACAAAAGTTTAGTTAACCTAAAAATAATTAGATCGGCTAGTGTTAAATATAAAGTAAACGATGTTAAGCTAATCACTAAAAAAATTAGAAATATTGTTGCACTACAAAACGGATATATTTCGGACTTGCGTTTTAGTAATAATCTGTATCAAAAAGAAAATAGATTTACTATAAAAGTACCGCAAGATAGTTTTGATCTTATTATGGATTCTATTCCTCAATTTGCAGAGTTTATTGATTTTGAAAACATTACTTCTAGAGATGTAACCGAAGAATATATTGACATTCAATCTCGTTTAAAAACGAAGCTAGAAATTAAAGAACGCTACGAGTCTATTCTTAGAAAAAGAGCTAAAACTGTTGAAGATATTCTTGCTACTGAAGAAAAATTGCGTGTTATTCAAGAAGAGATTGAAGCTTCACAAGGACGTTTAAATTATTTAACTAACAGGGTTTCGCTAAGTACTATTGAGGTAAATTTATATGAAACTGTTGCATATAAAGATGAACCTGTAAGCTATTCGCAAACGTTCTTATCTAAAATAAAAAATGGTTTTTCTTTTGGCTGGGATTTAATTGCAAATGCCTTTATTAGTATCATTTATATCTGGCCTTTATTGCTTATTGCTATTGCTGTATTTTTCTTTTTTAAGAGAAAGAAAAAATAAGTACTTTTATACACGAGAAAATTATTTAATTTTCTCGTGTAATTTTTTAAAAAATATGGACTTTGAAACGGAACGATTATTAATTAGACCTACTATTGTTGAAGATGCTTCCTTCTTTTTAAAATTGATGAACACGCCTCAATGGATTCAAAATATTGGTGATAGAAATTTACATAGTATTAATGATGCTACTCATTATATTCTTGCCAAAATGATTCCGCAATATCAAAAGTTTGGTTATTCAAATAATACGGTCATTCGAAAATCAGATAATACTATTATTGGTTCTTGTGGTTTATACAAACGCGATGGTATGGATTGTGTGGATTTAGGTTTTGCTTTTTTACCTGAATTTCAAAAAAAAGGCTATGCTTATGAAAGTAGTAAGAAGTTAGTGGAAATGGCTTTTACTTATCATAAGCTAGATAAACTAAAAGCCATTACCATAAAAGAGAATACCAATTCTCAAAATTTATTGACTAAATTAGGGTTTAAACATATTGGTTTTTTTAAAGTGCCTAATGAAGTGGATGATTTGTTGGTTTTTGAGTTGGGAAACTTTTAAATTTCATAATCCATAAAATTTAAAAAGTCAAAATTATTTTTATTTTCAAAATTTAAGAGCATTATACCGATACCAACTATTCCATGCGAAAATGATAACTGTGCATTTATATCAAATTTATTAAATGTTGTATCAAAACCTGCCCATTTACCTTCATGAATTTTATGTTCTATTGTTTTAGAATACCAGTAATCTATTGTTCCATCTAAAAAATTTGTTTTTATTTTATTTTGTAATAACTGTAGTAATGAAGCAACTCCTAAATTCCCATATAATAAATTAGCATCTGTAATAGATTCGTTTTTATCATCCCTAAACTTACTTAAATTAGTTAAAACTTCTATCGCTAATTTTTTATACTCTTCCATATTACAAATATCACCTGCCTTATACATTCCATACGCTATACCTAAATCTCCATATATTATGCCAAATGAAAAAGATTTCGCATCTGGGACATCATCTGTACAAAAAGGAAAAAGAGATTTTTCGTTTTTTAATTTAAAACTAGATACATATTTTAAACCTTTTTTTATTAATTCAAAAACTCTTTCTTTTTCAAACCCATTTTCATAAAGTTTAACAAGAAAGTCTATAATTCCCATTACACCATGTTTAACTCCTAATTCTATAAGGTTTCTATCTTCTCTTTTTACATTTGATTTCCAATAAATACCATCCGTTTTTTCATCGTAATGAGATAACTCTTCAATTTTATTTAAGATTTCTAATAATATATAACTAAAATCTTTATCTGAATGTTTTGCTCTGTATATAAAATAATTCCCATATTTTAATGTGCCTGACATAGGGTTTAAATTATTTTCTTTTAAGCCATCCATTAATAAATCTTCAATTATTGGTTCATAATTTTCATAATAAAACTGAGTATCTTCTGGAGTTAATAATTTTTTTTCTTCGTAATAATTGAGTAATTTTCCTATGTCCATAATGTCACTTACAATATTTGTTCCTGAATAGGTATCATTTAACCCTTCTATTGCTTTTTCTAAAAATGAAATGCATAAATCCTTTTTATTTAAATAATAATAAAATAATGATACTCCTGCTAATCCATCTACCACGCCCATTGAAGTGAATATTTTATTATTATCTTTTATTGATTTTTCTATTTCTTGTATTATAATTTTAGTGTCCATATTTTTTAATTTCCTAATTCTAATTGATTTTTTACTAAATTGAAATAAGCACCTTTGTTGTTTACCAACTCTTTGTGACTTCCAACCTCACTTATTTCTCCTTTTTTCAATACAATTATTTGGTCTGCATTTTTAACTGTACTTAATCTATGTGCTATAATTACTACTGTTTTCCCTTTAAAGAACCCAAATAGATTATCGTGTATTATTTTTTCATTTTCAGCATCTAATGCCGATGTTGCTTCGTCAAAAAATACATAATGTGGATTTTTATAAACAGCTCTAGCTATTAATATTCTTTGTCTTTGTCCACCAGAAAGTCCGCTTCCTGTTGCTCCTATTCTTGTTTTCTCTCTAAGCGGAAGTGTATTTATATAATCTCCTATATTTGCTATTGTTACGGCTCTTAATAAACGATCATAATCTATTCGCTCATCAGAGGTAGCAATATTCCGTTCAATAGTATCCGAAAAAATGTAACCATCTTGCATTACTGCACCACAATTTTTTCTTAAATCCTTTGGCGAAATCGTTAAAATATCTTGGTTATTAAAGTTAATATTTCCTTTTATTGGATCATAAAATCTTAATAGTAATTTCATTAATGTTGTTTTGCCACTTCCACTTGCTCCAACTATTGCTGTAATTTTTCCATCAGGGATATGCATATCTATATTTTTTAATACAAAAGGAGATCTAGGACCTTCATACTGAAATGAAATGTTTTTTAATTCTATTCCTGGATTTATTTTTTCATTTAATAAAGGTAATTTAGAATATGATTCTTTTTCTTCCGGAGTTTCATTTTGAACTTCATTTAATCTTAACAAACTTAACTTTGCGTCTTGTAAAGATTTTAAAAAGGAAATTAATTGATCTACAGGTGAATTCATCATTCCAATAATATAGGAAACACTCAGCAAAACCCCTAAGGACATTTCTCCTTGAACAACTAAAATTGCTGTATAAAATGAGACCCAAATATTCTTTGTATGATTTATAAAATTAAATCCAGATGTTTGTATTTGATCTAATTTTAAAATCTTAATATTAATTTTAAATAACTTATCTTGTACATTCTTCCATTGGTTCCGTTTGTACTCTTCAAAATTATTTAATTTCATTTCTGACACCCCATTTAATATTTCATAGATAGTTTCTTGATTATTACTATTTTCAATAAATCTGTGATAATCTAATTCTTTTCTTTTCTTTAAAAAATAATTAGACCATATAACAGATAATACTGTTAATGAAATATAAATTAGTAATACCGTAGCATTATAATATGCTAAAACAACAAAAAATACCGAAAATGTAACTGTTGAGAAAAATGTAGTGATAGATTGGGATGTAAGAAAATATTCTATTCTATCATTATCTTGAATTCTTTGTTGAAAATCTCCTATTAACTTCGAATCAAAGTATCGTAATGGTAATTCTAAAATTTTTGTTAAAAAATCAGAAATTATTTGTATACTAATCTTTGTTCCTACTATTAGCAAGGACCAGTTTCTGAAAATTTCAATTACTATGGAACCTATAAATAAGCTTAATTGAGAAATTAGAATAATTTGAATATAACTAACATCTTTTTTTGCAATACCATTGTCAAACAAAAATTGAGTTAAAAATGGGAATACCATATTTATTGCACTTCCCAATAACATTAATAAAAATACAAAGGTTAATTTTTTTGTATGATTTTTAAAATATTTTAAAAGATATTTTATAGATATTTTCTCTGGCTTTTTATACTCTTTTTCAAAAAATTCTTTTTTAGGAGTAACAAAAAAAACAACTCCTTCATTAGTTTCTGTTAACCATGATTTCTTGAATTTTTTGTCATCTAAATATACAAACCCATGTGCTGGGTCAGCAATTTTCCATTTCTTTTTTGTGCTAAATATATTTTTCTTTTTGTAGCCTTCTAATACAACAAAATGATTATTATTCCAATGTAAAATACATGGATAGTTTGTATCATCTGTTTTTTTAAGCTCCTCTATATTTAAACTTGCTGAAAAGGTTGTAAATCCCATATCTTGTGCTGCTTCATCTACTCCTAAAAGAGATACTCCTTCTTTAGTTATATGACATTTTGTTCTCAAATAACTTAAAGAAATATCTTTTCCGTAATGATTTGCAATCATTCCTAAGCAAGATGGACCGCAGTCCATCTTATCATGTTGTCTAATAATTTTCATCTAATACCATTTTTTGATTATACTTTCTAATTCCTATCTCTTTTCTGTATTGTTTTTCTAAAATACCATACATAACTAATTCGTGAACTCTAGGGTTGGATTGTACAAATCGATTAACATTCATATGAATATAGCTCGGTAATAATTCTGTCATATCCTGTTCTTCATGTTCATTCATATCTATATTTTTTAGCTGCTCTAGTCTTTCACTATATAAAATTTCTAATTCTTTATCTGGTGAGTTAAATAAGTTTGTGATTTCTTTACTGTATTTTCTATATTTAACATCTATGTCTTTCTTTATTGATTTAACTTGCCCATGCTCAATCCAAAAACTAAGAAACATTCTTTCCATAATTCTATGCCTTTCGTCTAAACTTATATTAAAGGCATTAAAAAAGTCATCTATTGATTTTAATACATAAAACCATATTTTATTTTCATTTTTATATTTTAAATAATCTAACATTTTTACTGTAAAATCAGAATCGATATAAAATATAGTTTCAGAATTATCAATATTACTCCAATTATATCTTTCTAATTCCCTATTGTATGTGGATAAATCTAATTTCCAAATTTTCTTTTCTTCTATTAGTTGAGAGAACTCCTCATTTACAATCTTAGAAACTTCATTATAATTTTTACTGTCTGTTAAATGAAATCTTAGCCTTAAATGAAAATCAGGATCTGTGTATCTAATAAAAAACCATTTATCAATTATATTCTTCTCTAATAAATAATTAGTAATTTTCGATATGTTTTTTATTAGAATACTATCCGAAGTTACCCTCCCTGTATATAGTTTAAAATATACCCACTCATCTCCATATACAAAGGACCTCTTTACATTTGACTCTTTTTTTGTAACCATGCTTGCAAAATCAATATTACCAATAGTGTTTGTACCAAACTGTGATTTAACAATACTTATATGTTCATTTGCAAATTGGTTATCTTTATTCATATCATAAACATTTTCTGTAATTTTTACTATTTTACCTTTAACCATTTCTCCATATAAAATATTTAAAGTAATAGGGTTTTTTATATCTATTATCATTTTATCTTCACCTCCAATTGTCAAATAAACAAATTGTGGTACTTGCATTTTATCTAAATAAAGACTCAATTCTTTTGAACTATTAAATTTTTTACTCTTTAATAACCATGTTGCTTTTTTTAGAACAATATCATTCCCAAATACTATTCTAGGACAATAACTTAGATTTTCAATACTAAAACCTCCATAATTAACAGAGAAATCAATAAACCTATCTTGATTTTGTAAATCACATAAAAAATGATAAACAGGTAGTGAATTAAAGTGAAAATTTTGTGCTGAACTTAAAAATGGAACTACCTCTTTATTTTCTTTTTTAGATCTTAAAATAACCTTGTTATTTTTAATACTAATATATAGGTCATTTAAATCAATTACTTTAGCTCCTTTAGATGCCTTAGAAATAAGACTAATTTCCGCTTCCCTATTTATCCTTCTCATAAGAATATTACCAGCTCTATTACTTGGTAAATGAACAATTTCTGCAGTAATCTTATTTTTAAATATTGATTTTTCAAAATCAACTATCTTATTAACAATTGCCTGAATTTCTGTATCATTATTACTAAACCTACCTATTAAATCTGTCCCTGTTATTCCACGGATATTTTTTAAATAAATTTTATCATTAGAACAAGTATATGATAACGAAAAAGAACCATCTCTTTTTTGTTCATTCTCATCAAAAACATCTAAATTCAATTTTTCTAAATCAATTACTTTTTTATCTGATTTTTGTATAAATAAATTCATCCAAAAATTGTATATTTTGGTCTCTATTTTTTTCTCTTTAGTAGTTTTTACTCTAGAAGGAAATGAAATGTCATCTATTAAATCTGAAAAAAGTACATCTTCTTTCAAATAATCTAAATAGCCAATGCCTAATTCATTATCTAAAGCTTCTAATAATGGGACTTCTTGATCCTCGTATCTACTATAAAAATTTTTCTTAAACGAATCTAAATTAGTTTCATATACAATGTTAGAATGTGATATTTTTGACAGTTTGTTTATTAATTCACTTAATTGATTTTCTAATTTTTCTTGATTAAATTGATTTGAAATATTTTTTCTTAAATTAGAATTAATAACATATTTTTTTTGAAAAGGAATAGTAATATTTCTAAGCTCATCAAAAATTTCTTGATATACACTTCTATCATTAAATACATTTTGATCTATTTTTTTTATTTTTTCATTTACTTTAATTAATGTTAAAAAAATAGTATTTAATTCGTCATCTTTATTTAAGATATCTATGTTATTTTTATAAAACTTAATAATTTGTTCTAATAAGTGTTCTTCATTTAAACTAACTTCAAAAGACGATATATAGATTTTAGAATCTATTAACTGGTGTAAATAGCCTTCCACATCAGATTCTGTTACACCTTCAACAATATTTAATATTATCTCTTTTATTTCATTAAATGATAAAATCTCTTCTTCATATGATAATAAATAATCTAAAAGCTCATTACTATCTATTGAAGAAAGTGTATAATTTACTTGATTATCAGTATATTTAGGTTCAATGTATCTGTATTTATCACCTACTTTATAAATGGAATTATTCTTTCTAAATGTTGATACTTTTCTAATGATTGAATTTTCATTTAAATAATTTAGTAGTTTTAAAAGATATTCCATATCCACACTAGAAAACCTATTATATTTCCCCTTTTTGTTATTTGTCTCAGATACTACAGAATAAGAAGTAAAGAGTCCAAACGGAACTGTATTTGAAATAGCTCTTATATAATATTTTAAAATAGAATCATTAATTTTTCCTCTTTTTTTTCCATCATTTATTATTTTATTCCATTCTTCATGTAAGGTTGGAGATGCTAAATAAATTGCTTCTGAAAAAGTTTTATTATAAAACAAAGAATCTATAAATTGATCTAATTCATTCGCGTTTTCAGGAATTTCGTTGTAACTATTCAAAGGAAATATAGGTTCCCGAACTATTTTTTCTGGTAATATATGTATATTTTTCATCTTTAAAATTTAATGTGTTTTTGTATTAGGTTTAAGTTTTCTATTTTTTTGTCAATATTAGACTCTGTATCATAAATAATGAACTCATCAATACCATACTTTTTTTGAAATCCTTTTAATGTTTCTGAAATTGTATCTTCTGTTAATGATATTATTTTTAATCCTTCTCCTTTATTGGTTTGGTTTGCTTCTTTTTCTTCAAGTTCTTTTTTTGATTTTGAAAAGGATACTGCTATTGCCATTGCAACCTCTGGCTTTCTATTATGCCGTTGTTCAAACCTTTCTTTATATTCTTGTAAACCTTCTAAATCTGGATCATAGTTAAAAACATCTAAACCATGCATCAATGACTTACAAATATTCAATTGATTGTCTATTGCTAAATCCTTTAATCGATAACTATTTGATAAATACCATAAAGAAGGTGCTCTTCCCATAAAAGGAGGTATTACAATGTTTTTTTCTTTATAATTTTCTTCTTCATTATGTAATAAATCACATATTCCTTTAAGGTTTTTCAAATACATTTTGTTATCATAAGTCTTATAGTCAAAAGTTAAGTTGAAAAAATCATGCTTGTGAGAGTTTTCTGGACGTCCTTTTGATAAGCCAAAATCAATTCTATTATTATAAATATTGTTTAATAGCTTATAATTTTGAACTAAGGAGTAAGGCGAGTAATACCCTACTAATGAACCAGCTCCGCCAACTTTTATATTATCTGTCATTCCTGCTATTATTGAAATTAGTATTTCAGGGTTGTTATACGGATGAAGTGTACTTGCTCTATGATGTTCTGATAACCAAAATCTAGAAAACCCTAATTTATCTGCTACAATTGCATAATCAAAAAGATCTTGAAGTGCATCTAATGAATTTTGTCTTTCTGAGACTCCGAAGTCTATAAGACCTACTTTAATGTTTTTTGTTTTCATAATAGTAATAATATTTTTGTCCAGTTCATGTCTTTTTCCTCTTCAAATTCTAAGATCGATAAAGTTGTTGCCGGAAGGTTATTTAAAAAATTTAATGGATGGTTTTCAATTTTGTTTTCTTCTAAAAATATGAGTGTTTGTTTGTACCAGTATTTTGCTGCTTTTTGATACGCCTTAACTCCTGTCTTTTTATACAAGAAATTATATATTTTTAAAACACCAGAGCTACCAAAATAGAATCGATGATCCCAAACTCTTGTATGTTTTTCTTTTTTTCTACTAATACTGTTTAAAGCTATTTCATTTGCAATATCAATTAATTTTTTTGTCACATATTTTTCTTTAATGGAATAAATAAGTGTTGAAAAATTTATATCACTATTTGACCATGCTAAAACTGCTCTATAATTTAAGCCGTTTTTATAAGTATCGTCTTTATGAATACTTCTAGGTAAATAATATTTTTGATTATCAATATAGAAATCATTGTTTTCTATTATTGAAACTAATTTCATTAAGAGTTTCTCAATCATAAAATCAACTCTTTCATCTTCATCTTTATTATCGTTAAGTACTTTAATTATCCCACATATACCATGTGCATAACCTATATGAACTCCTTCTATATATGTATATTCGTTATAAAAGAAAAAATCCTCATCCTCTTTAAATTTTTCTATTAATATTTCTAATATAGCATTGACATGAAATGTGTCATTAACAAATGATAAATAAAATAGTATTCCAAAAGGGCCTCTAACAAAATCATAATTTTTTTGCTCAATTAGTTTTATTGCTTCATCAAATACAACAGTATTTATTTGATCTATTTCACTTTTATATTCTGTATCTAAAATATTTGCATTAATTAATAATTGTAATATATATCCTAAACCACTTAAACCATTCTCTAAGGTAGAATCTAGCAATACATCTGATGTTTGACTTTCTATATTATTTAAAACTGCTTCTAAATTTACCTGTATTTTGTCTAAGTGTTTTTCGTCATTAAAATGTTTATATAAATTATAATAATAATATACTAATCCTAACCTTCCGTTTAAAAGACTATCTGTTTTTAACGTTTCACTGTCTATAGAATCTATTTTTTGTATTAGTTGTTTTGCTATTTTCATTATTAATGAGTTTTTTTGTTTACATACAACAGGAAAGAAGCCTGTATGTTTGTTTAATTACATTTCAAAGTTAAGAGGTAACCCCAGTGTTTATATTACACCAAAGTGTAGTTTTGCTTCTGTGAATTAAAAACTACCCTTTTTGATAGGTTTTGATTTACAGCAGATTGATTTAACACTCCTGTAGGTACTGACCCTACATTTTGAGTATAGAAATCAATCAAACCATCATAAGTCATTAAGATTGGAATTGTCTCTGATCCTAAATAATTTACAGAGTTACCTATTACAGTTGTTTTGATACCTAATAGTGTTAAAATTCGTAATAACTTACTATCACATTCAGCAAATGCTATGTTTCCTTTATTTTTACAAATTGGAGAGATTGCACAAACCATTAATTGTTTAAACAGATTAATATTTTGGACTTCCTTTTTTATTGCAAATCTTCCGATATGCCAAATGTCATTCGAAAAAGTATCTCCCGCTATTAGTAATGGGTTAACTCCAAAAATATTTTGTATTGGTAATACATCTATATAATTCCATTTTAATACTCGTATAGATCCTGAAATGAAACCTAAAGAGTCTTTACTTACAAAAACCTCTGAATTATTAAAATAATTTAACTCCTCTTTATAGATTGAATTAACGTTTTTTTTATAATCTTCTGGCAAAACATTATCTGAATGGTATTTAAAATTTTCTTTAACAACAAATTCTGATAAATTTAATATTTGATTTGCTCTAAGTCTTTCTAAATGGTTTTTTGTAGTCATCATAATAGTGTGTGTTTGTTGTTGTCAAAACTACAGCCACATCACAGTTTTACTATTACCCAAAAGGGTAGTAGTGAGTATTTTAGACAAAAACTATACAAAAGGGTAGTAAGGTAAAACAAAACCCTTAAAGTCTATTTTGCTAATAATCAGTTGTTTAAAAAACACCCTATGTGAAATACTAATATTTAACCTAAAATAATAAATAGAATTAATACAAAAATGAGTTGTTAATTTAAGAATAAACAACTATTTATTCTCTTCCTTTTTCAGAATATAACAGGTATAAATGATCTTTTAAGAAAAAATTTACTTTTATATTAATAATTTTACCATTTCTATTTTTGAATGGTCTTTGATTAAATACAACAGGAATCGAATCCTGTTGTAGCTATTATTACTTTACTGTAATAATTATCTAGTTTTCTTTGGCGGTCTATTACAAGATAAATGCAGACATGAAATATCTGCTTTATCTCCTTTACCTCCTCTGAAGTTAGATAATTGTGATTCTTGAAGTTTTGTAATTGATTCTTTATTTAATTTTAATCCGCTATTTAATTTAATTTTTTTCATTTTGTTTGTTTTAAATGAATTTATAATTCAATATAGTTTTGAGACATGAATTGCTCTTGGTCTAGTCCTGGCCTAGGATTATGTTTTTTATTTTAAATAACTTAATGTGGTTTTGAGATATAAACTACCCTTTGGTCTTATTATCTTAACTAGACAAATAAGACTTTAAAATTTAGAAAGACTGTCTTATCTATTTTTAGATATTTAATAAAAAGTAACAGATTTTATTTTTTCTGTTACTTTTATTGATAATCAACTCGTATTATTTACTTTTGTTCTTTAGGATAGCAAGAAAACATATAGCAAGAACGATAATCTACTTTATCACTTTTACCTCCTATAAATTTAGATAATTGTGATTCTTGAAGTTTTGTAATTGCTTTTTTATTTAATTTTAATCCGTTATTTAATTTTATTTTTTTCATTTTGTTTGTTTTAAATGATTTTATAATTTAATATAGTTTTAAGACATAAATTACTTTTGATCTTTATCTATAATTATTATGTAGATGTTATAAATACTATTGCTATCATTCTACTATAAATTAGAAAAAATAATCATATAGCTAATTCATTTTGCGTCTTACTTACATCCGTCACACCTGTACCATGGCAAGTATGTCTAATGCATGTACGGAAATCAGCCTGGTTTTTTCCTCCTTTAAATTTAGATAATTGTAATTCTTGAAGTTTTGTAATTGCTTCTTTATTTAATTTTAATCCGTTATTTAATTTGATTTTTTTCATTTTGTTTGTTTTAAATGATTTTTATAATTCAATATAGTTTTGAGGCATGGATTGCTTTTGGTCTTTTCTATGATTATTATATGGCTCCTATAAATATCATTGTTATCACTTGTTTTAACTTTAATTTTTTTATAATTATATAACTGAGTTAGCAGTAACAGAAGGCAACCTGTTACTGTTATTACTAACTAATTATTTTTTTGATTTTACTTACATCTGTTACTCCTGTACCATGACAAGTATGTAAAAGACAAGAACTACGATCAGTATGTTGACCTTTACCTCCTCTAAAGTTGGATAATTGCGATTCTTGAAGTTTTGTAATAGCCTCTTTATTTAATTTTAATCCGTTGTGTAATTTAATTTTTTTCATTGTGTTTGTTTTAAATGATTTCATACTTTAATATAGTTTTGTCATACCTCCTTTAAAATTTGATAAACCTTCTTTTATAATATTAATAATAGTAACAGGTATAAAAGCCTGTTACTATTATTATTTAATTACTAAGCAAGTCTATCTGCTGGCTTTTCAGCTGCCTTAGTATTACAAGAACAACATATACAAGAACTCCAATCTTCTGCATCTCCTTTTCCTCCTCTAAAGTTAGATAATTGAGATTCTTGAAGTTTTGTAATTGATTCTTTGTTTAATTTTAATCCGTTATTTAATTTAATTTTTTTCATTTAGTTTGTTTTAAATGATTTTATAATTTAATATAGTTTTAAGACATTAATTACTTTTGGTCTTGTAATTTGATAGTTTTGTCATACCTCCTTTAAAATTAGATAAATTCCCTTTATCTATTCTTTTATAATATTAATAATAGTAACAGGTATAAAAGCCTGTTACTATTATTTAATTACTAAGCAAGTCTATCTGCTGGCTTTTTAGCAGCCTTAGTATTACAAGAACAACATATACAAGAACTCCAATCTTCTGCATCTCCTTTTCCTCCTCTAAAGTTAGATAATTGTGATTCTTGCAATTTTGTAATTGATTCTTTGTTTAATTTTAATCCGCTATTTAATTTGATTTTTTTCATTTTATTTGTTTTAAATGATTTAATAATTCAATATAGTTTTGAGACATTAATTGCCTTTTGGTCTTGTATTTATATTAAAGCTAATAA
>Ga0256840_1000610_pt1 | contig 35975 bp, 29 predicted proteins | sample 355202metaG_FD_185969 | JGI IMG/M metagenome (GOLD analysis project Ga0256840, IMG submission 185969) | Hydrothermal vent microbial communities from Mid Atlantic Ridge, Atlantic Ocean - 355-202 | ecosystem: Environmental > Aquatic > Marine > Hydrothermal vents | place: Atlantic Ocean: Mid...
TCTTGTTTGGCGCTTGAAAAACCTTTGGAGGTTGCCTACTTAGGGCCTGCGGGAACATTTACTCAACAAGCAACCTTTAAACATTTTGGCCAAGCGGTAAACTCTGTCCCCGTATCATCTATTTATGAGATTTTTACTGAAGTAGAAAAACAACATTGTCAGTTTGGCGTGGTTCCTGTTGAAAACTCGACAGGTGGCGTTATTGCGCATACCTTTGATAGATTTATCACTTCATCTTTAAAAATTTGTGGTGAAGTTGAATATAAAGTTCATCATAATTTAATGGGAAATGCTAAAGACCTAGCTGAAGTGACGGAAGTATTATCACATCAACAGTCTCTAGCTCAATGCAGACAATGGCTTGATATTCATTTGCCTGGAGTGGTGTGTACAGCTGTTAATAGTAATGCTGAGGCAGCTCGCTTAGTGGTTGGCAGTCAGTCTAAAATGGCAATTGCAGGGGAAGCCGCAGCTCAGCAATATGATCTCGATATATTAGAAAAAAATATTGAGGATGAATCTAATAATACTACACGTTTTATTATTATTGGTCAGCAGGAGCCCAACTCTACAGGGATGGATAAAACATCATTGTTAATTTCTACGGCTAATAGGGCTGGAGCTTTACAGCAAATTATTGCCCCGTTTGCCAAATATGGAATAAGCATGTCACATATTGAATCTAGGCCTTCAAAGCAAGGGTTATGGGATTATGTTTTCTTTATTGATATTAATGGCCATAAAAATGATGAAAATGTATCTAAAGCATTAGACGAGTTAAAACAAAATGTTAATGTGTTGAATGTTTTAGGTTCTTATCCTAAAGCTGTTATTTGACGGTAGGCTTTATAATGAAAAATACAATAAGTAAACTTGCGCTTCAGGGCGTTCAAAACCTTGTACCTTATAAAGCTGGGAAGCCAGTTGATGAGTTAGAAAGAGAGCTAGGTTTGACTAAAATTGTTAAACTAGCCTCAAATGAAAATTCATTAGGACCTGGCCCAAAGGTTCTACAAGCTATTCAGAAAACATTGCCTGAATTGTCACGCTACCCAGATGGAAATGGCTTTGCTTTAAAATCTGCATTGGCAAATAAACTAAATATTTCAATGGATCAAATTACTTTAGGTAATGGCTCAAATGAAATATTAGAATTGCTTGCTCGTACTTTCTTAACGCCGGCGTTAGAGGTTGTCTTCTCTCAGCATGCTTTTGCTGTGTACCCCTTGGTAACACAAGCAGTAGGGGCAACCGCTAAAATAGCACCTGCACTAAATTATGGACATGATTTAATTGCAATGCAGTCTTTGGTTAATGATAAGACACGGCTGGTCTTTATCGCCAACCCAAATAATCCGACGGGTACTTTATTACCTCCGCAACAATTAAAACAATTTATTTCCACACTCCCTGATACGGTTATTTGTGTACTGGATGAAGCTTATTTTGAGTTTATCGCAACTAAAGATGCTGCTGATTCTATTTCATGGCTGAATGAGTATCCAAACTTAGTGATTACTCGCACGTTTTCCAAAGCTTATGGCTTGGCAGGGTTACGAGTGGGTTACTGTATATCTTCAAATGAAATAGCTGATTTACTCAATAGAGTACGCCAACCATTTAATAATAACCAATTGGCATTGGTTGCAGCTGAAGCCGCTTTGGCTGACCAAGAATACCTTGCAAAAACCATTGCAGTCAATACAAAGGGAATGCAACAGTTAACCACAGCCTTTACAGCGTTAGATTTAAGCTGGATTCCATCCTTTGGTAACTTTGTTGCTGTTGATATAAAACAGCCAGCTATGCCTATTTATGAGGCGTTATTAAACAAAGGTGTCATAGTGCGCCCAGTTGCAAATTATGAAATGCCTAATTATTTACGAATAAGCATAGGAACAGAACAAGAAAACCAGTTCTTTATTAACGCATTAAAAGATGTACTGACTGAGTCAAGCTAAGTATGTTTAATAAAATTTGTATTATCGGTATTGGGTTAATGGGTGGCTCTATTGCAAGAGCTGCTAGAGAACGTGGTTTATGTAGTAATATTGTTGCTTTTGGTCGGCAGTCAGGGATAAAAAATCTACAACTTGCTAAAGAGTTAGGGGTTGTCGATCATTATTATGTCGATATTGAAGCCGCTTTAACAGATGCTGATTGTGTCATTATTTGTACGCCTGTTGGCGCTATGGAGCAAGTTTTTAAACAGCTGAAACCGTTCTGGAATGACAAGACGCTTTATACTGATGTAGGGAGCACAAAAGCAAGTGTCATTGCCTCAGCAGAGGCGATTTTTGGAAAGGTTCCTGCTAATTTTATACCCGCTCACCCAATAGCGGGTGCGGAAAAAAGTGGTGTTTCAGCGTCAACAGCAGACTTGTATTTTAATAAGCGTTTGATTTTAACGCCTGTAGAATCGAATAGTGAAGAGTTACTTAATAAGCTGAGTATATTTTGGCAAAAGATTGGCTCTGTTGTTTCAATAATGAGTGTAAGTCATCATGATGCTGTATTAGCTGCCACCAGTCACTTACCACATATTTTAGCCTTTTCATTGGTTGATCTATTAGGCCGGAAAGATGAAAAAGAAGAAATTTTTAAATATGCCGCAGGTGGATTTAAAGACTTTACCCGAATCGCCTCAAGTGATCCAACCATGTGGCTGGATATTTGTATGGCAAACAAACAAGAATTAATCCCTTTAATCCAACAGCTCAAAGTTGGCTTGGGGGAAATAGAACAAATGCTGGTTGATGATAACAGTCAGCCACTTTTTGAAACTTTTACGTATGCCAAGCAAGCAAGGCAACGTTTCCTAAATCAATACGATAACGCTATGTCACAAATAATTAACTTTAATATTCAACCTGGTGGAAGTTTACGTGGAGAAATCCGTGTGCCAGGAGATAAGTCAATGTCTCACCGTTCTATTATGTTGGGTTCGCTGGCAGAAGGCGTTACTCATGTTAAAGGTTTTTTAAATGCAGAAGATGCTTTAGCAACATTAGCCGCCTTCAGGGCAATGGGTGTTGAAATTGAAGGGCCGGTTAAGGGTAATGTGACCATTCATGGGGTAGGGAAGCAAGGGCTTAAAGAACCAAAAGAGCCGCTTTACCTAGGTAACTCTGGAACCTCAATGCGTTTGTTAAGTGGTTTATTGGCAGGTCAAAAATTTAATACAGTTTTAACGGGTGACAAGTCTTTATCTTCTCGCCCCATGAAAAGAGTGACGGCACCGTTGGCGACAATGGGGGCTAAAATTGAGACTGAAGCTGATGGCACTGCACCATTACGTATTACTGGCACAGATCAGTTAAAAGCTATTGACTATGTTATGCCTATGGCAAGCGCTCAAGTAAAATCCTGCATTCTATTGGCTGGTATGTATGCAGAAGGTAAAACTACAGTGGTTGAGCCAGCGCCTACTCGTGATCATACTGAAAGAATGTTGAATGGATTTGGTTACCCTGTTCAGCGTGAGGGTGCTAAAGCAAGTATTGCTGCTGATGGTAAATTAACTGCAACCGATATTGATGTCCCTAGTGATATTTCTTCAGCTGCATTCTTTTTAGTAGGAGCATCGATTGCACCAGATTCCGATGTGACTCTGAATCATGTGGGAATTAACCCTACGCGAACCGGTATTATCGATATATTGCGCTTAATGGGAGCCAATATTGAGGTAATGAATGAGCGTTCTGTCGGTGGGGAGCCAGTTGCTGATTTACGTGTACGATCAAGCCAGTTAAAAGGTATTGATATTCCAGAAGCATTAGTGCCTTTGGCTATTGATGAATTTCCAGTGCTTTTTGTAGCGGCTGCTTGTGCGGAAGGGAAAACAACTTTGACGGGTGCTAAAGAGTTACGGGTTAAAGAATGTGATCGTATACAAGTCATGGCTGATGGACTTCAAACCTTGGGTGTTGATGCCACTGCGACAGAAGATGGAATGATAATTCAGGGTAAGGTCGTTGACTCAATTGGTGGTGGGGAAGTTGACTCTCATGATGATCACCGTATCGCCATGTCATTTTCAATCGCAGGCCTTAGGGCAACGGCTCCTATTACAGTGCTTGATTGTGAAAATGTGAATACTTCTTTTCCTGAATTTCGTGATTTATCAACCAAATTAGGGTTGAAATTAACATGAAGCCCCCTGTATTAACAATTGATGGGCCCAGTGGAGCTGGTAAGGGAACAGTAAGCCGATCTGTTGCTAAAAAGTTAGGCTGGCATTATTTAGATAGTGGTTCTATTTACCGGTCTTTAGCTATTGCGGTGTCAGATAAACAAATTGATTTGTTGGATATTGCTTCAATTGTGGATATTGCGAAAGCTATCTCTTTAGAATTTGAATGTGGTGACGAGTTAGTGGTAAAACTCGATGGGGTTGATATTACGGATAGACTTCCTTCTGAAGCGACCGGGAATGTTGCATCAATTATTGCCGCCTACCCCGATGTTCGTGCTGTTTTATTACAGAAGCAAAAAGATTTTCAACAGGCTCCTGGTTTAGTTGCAGACGGCCGGGATATGGGAACAGTGGTTTTTCCTGAAGCAGAAAATAAAGTTTTTTTAACGGCAAGTGCACAAGAAAGGGCAAGTCGAAGATATAAACAGTTGAAAGAAAAAAGAATTGATGCTAATCTTGCACAAATAACTAAAGAGATAGAAGCACGTGATCGTAGAGATCAGGAACGTGCATCTGCACCCTTAAAGGCAGCAGACGATGCTCTTTTTATAGATTCTTCTAATCTATCTGTTGATCAGGTAATAGAAGAAGTCATGAATTTGATTCGATAATGAATCATAGGTGGTTGTTAAATAATAATATTTAGCGGCTTTATTTTATAACTTTAAAAATATTAACTTGTTTACGCTCTAATATTTAGGGTAACAAAAACAGGTGTGGGAAAAACAAATGAGCGAGAGCTTTGCGGAGATGTTCGAAGAAAGTCTAGTACGTACTGAAATGCGTCCTGGTGCTATGTTAATTGGTACAGTGATTGATATCGATAATGATTTTGTTATCGTTAGTGCACAAGCCAAATCTGAAGGTGTTATACCTAAATGGCAGTTTTTAACGCCAGATGGTGAACTTGAAGTAAGTGTTGGTGATGAAGTTGAGGTAGCACTTGATTTATTCGAAGATGGACTTGGGTCTACGCTTCTTTCCCGTGATAAAGCTAAGAAAAATAAAGCTTGGGGCGAACTTGAAACTGCTTTTGAAGGCGACGAAACAATCATTGGTCGTATCAATGGTAAAGTGCGTGGTGGTTTCACTGTTGCAGTGGGTGCTTTACGTGCCTTCTTACCGGGTTCATTAGTTGATGTTCGTCCAATTAGAGATACTACCTTCTTAGAAGGGCGTGATCTTGAATTTAAAGTGATCAAAATTGATCAAAAACGTAATAACGTTGTTCTATCTCGTCGTGCTGTAGTTGAAAAAGAATACAGTGCAGAAAGAGAAGAGTTAATGAAAACTCTTGAAGATGGTGCAGTCGTTAAAGGTATCGTTAAAAACTTAACTGATTACGGTGCATTTATCGATTTAGGCGGTATTGATGGTTTATTACATATCACTGATATGGCATGGCGTCGTATTCGTCATCCTTCTGAGTGTGTTGAGATCGGTCAAGAAATCGAAGTTAAAGTTCTTAAATTCGATAAAGAGAAAACACGTGTTTCATTAGGTATGAAACAAATGGGTGAAGATCCATGGAAAGAAATTGCAGACCGTTACCCAGCTGCAACACGTGTAAAAGGTAAAGTTAATAACTTAACTGATTATGGTTGTTTTGTAGAAATTGAAGAAGGCGTTGAAGGTTTAGTTCACGTTTCTGAAATGGACTGGACCAATAAAAACGTTAACCCATCTAAAGTTGTTCAGTTAGGTGATGAAGTTGAAGTGATGGTTCTTGAAATTGACGAAGAACGTCGTCGTATTTCTCTAGGTATGAAGCAATGTCGTACTAATCCTTGGGATGAGTTCGCTGCAACACATAACAAAGGCGATAAAATTTCAGGAAAAATCAAATCTATCACTGACTTTGGTGTATTCATCGGTCTTGAAGGTGGAATTGATGGTTTAGTTCACACATCTGATATTACTTGGAATGAAGGTGATAAAGAAGCAATCCGTGAATATAAACGTGGTGATGAAGTTGAAACAATCATCCTAGCGGTTGACTCTGAGCGTGAACGTATCTCTTTAGGTATCAAACAATTAGAACAAGACCCATTCCAAAACTATATTGGTCTTAATGAGAAAGGTAGTTTAGTTAAAGGTATTGTTAAGTCGGTTGATGCAAAAGGTGCAGTCATTGAACTAGCTGATAATATTGAAGGCTACTTAAGAGCTTCTGAAATTCAGCGTGATCGTGTTGAAGATGCGAGCACACTATTGAAAGTTGGCGAAGAAATTGAAGCTAAATTCATTGGTGTTGATAAGAAAACAAAATCTATCTCTTTATCAATAAAAGCTAAAGATAATGATGAAGAATCTTCAACTATGAAAGAATATGGCGCTCAAGCAGCTGCTGGATCTGCTACACTTGGAGATATCTTCAAGCAATTAGAAAAATAAGATAGACTTTAAAGGGGGGGTTATTTAGTTTAACTTCCCCTTTTTTATTTCTAGGATTTAATGTGACAAAATCAGAATTAATTGAAGCTTTGGCAAGGCAGTTACACCACCTTGCTTTTAAAGATGTTGAACTTGCTGTTAATTGTGTTATCGAACAAATGAGCGAGACACTATCAACTGGCGATAGGATTGAAATTAGAGGTTTTGGCAGCTTTTCTTTGCATCACCGAGCTCCACGTATGGGGAGAAACCCTAAAACAGGTGAAGCTGTATCGTTGACTGCTAAATATGTACCTCATTTTAAACCTGGAAAAGAACTAAGGGATCGTGTAGACGAATCTCGTGAAAAATTCAAAATCATAGACTAAGGGAGGTGGAAATGAATAACTACCCAACCTTACAGGCACTAAAAGCATAAGAATAGCTAAAGCTCTTCTAATCTTTTTATCCGCATAGTGGGTGATTCTTTACTCCCAGTTCCCTAATTATTCAACGCATTAACTAAACATATCGATGAAAATAATTTTTATAGCTCTATTTTCTTTTGTTTTTTTTATTGCGTTGATTTTTTCGCTACTGAATTTTCATTCAGTACAAATAAACCTCGGCTTTACTTCATTATCTCTTCCTTTAGCGGTAGCTTTAACTGCAGAGTTATTTGTGGGCATAGGTATTGGAATGCTAGTATCTTTTATTAAAATCTTAAAGTTAAAGTCAGACTATACTCAGCTAGGTAAACGGTTTAAGCAATCTTTAAAAAAATAACTCACAATTGGACTGTGAAAAGTAGGCTGTTTTTTGATTATAAGTTAACTAGCAATACCCGCCACTTTATTAGCTACGAATTTAAGACAGAGCAGTCTATAAACCGTAAAGCAGGCAATCTTTTCTGCCCACCCTATTTTTTTTGCATGAAAATCTATCCCACTATAAGTTGATTGCTCAGCATCTTGAATAAAACCTATCTGCCAGCCTGTTGGCCCCCTCTCTATAACCCTAAAAAACTTTTACCTTAGGCAGTTTTTTATGATATATTTAGGTAAATGAGAATTATTATCAACTATAATTTTAACTTAGCTACCTTTTTATATATGTCAATTAAATTAAAAATGCTTGCCGTTGGGGATCATGGAAAAATTATTGGTTTCGAGAAGTCTGGTAAAGCATATCGTAAAAGGTTATTAGCCATGGGCTTAATTCCTGGGACAGACTTTACCATTACCCGATTTGCACCTTTAGGTGACCCTGTGGAAATTAGAATTAGAGGCTTTTCTTTAACTTTACGTAAAAATGAAGCATCTGTTTTACTGATTGAAAAATTATGAGCAATTATACTGTTGGCGTTGTCGGTAACCCAAATTGTGGAAAAACCACTTTATTTAATTTATTAACAGGTTCAAACCAACATGTTGGCAACTGGCCTGGGGTTACGGTTGAACAAAAAATAGGGAAGTATAACTTTGATGGTAAGAGTATTGATGTCGTCGACCTACCTGGCACATATTCATTAGAAGCCGCTGATGAGCAAGTGTCCTTAGATGAAAAAGTGGCTAGAGATTATGTTGCTTCAAAGCAAGCAGATCTCATTATCAATATTGTTGATGCATCTAACATTGAAAGAAACCTTTACCTAACATCGCAACTTATTGAGATGCGTGTACCGATGGTCTTAGTGCTTAATATGATGGATATTGTTAAGCAACGAGGGATTAAAATTGACTGTGATATTTTAGCTAAGCAATTAGGCTGTTCTGTCCTACCAATTTCAGCGGTGACAAGAAAAGGCCTAAAAACATTACAAGCTTTTATTGATAAAGCTATTGTAGATAACTCTATTCCAACGTTAAATATAGACTACGCCTTACCGTTAGAGACTGCAATTAATAGCCTAATGCCATTGCTCAAAGTGCAGGCCGAAAACAATAGTTGCGATGTACGCTGGCTGGCTTTAAGGGCATTAGAAGATGATACCTTAGCTATTAAAATTGCTGGCAACAACATACATCAACAAGTTAAAACGCTACAGGCTGCGGTTGAGAGTGAAACAGAAGAAGAGATAGATATTTTAGCCGCTGATGCTAGATATTCATTTGTAAATGAGATAACCAAACTTACAGTCTGTCGCTTAAGTGAAGTTTCACGGCTGACTTCTGACAAAATTGATCATATCGTATTAAATCGATTTCTTGGCATCCCTATTTTTTTGTTGGTGATGTATGCCATGTTTATGTTCACCATAAATATTGGCAGTGCATTTATAGATTTTTTTGATATGACCTTTGCTGCTATTTTTGTCGATGGTTTGTCCGTATTACTGACCTCTTTTGATTTTCCAGAGTGGTTAGTGGTGTTGTTGGCAAGTGGTGTGGGAGGAGGAATGCAAGTTGTTGCTACTTTTATTCCAATCGTTGGTTTTTTATTTCTATTTTTATCCGCATTGGAAGACTCAGGCTATATGTCAAGAGCTGCTTTTGTCATGGATAGGTTTATGTTGATGATAGGCTTACCCGGTAAGTCCTTTGTACCTATGATCGTTGGCTTTGGCTGTAATGTTCCGGCAATCATGGCAACACGAACGCTAGACAATCAACGCGATAGAATATTAACCAACCTAATGAATCCTTTTATGTCGTGTGGTGCACGGCTACCTGTTTATGCCTTATTTGCCGCCGCATTTTTTCCTGTTGGAGGACAAAATTTAGTTTTTGGGCTGTATTTATTTGGAATTGTGGTGGCTGTTCTGACCGGATTAATAATGAGACATACTTTATTTAAAGGTGAGGCGACTCCCTTTATTATGGAGTTACCTACTTACCATATGCCAACAATAAAAGGTGTGTCTTTAAAAACATGGGATAGATTAAAATCATTTATTTTTAATGCAGGTAAAGTAATTGTCCCCATGGTCTTAGTGCTAAATTTTTTAAATGCGCTTGGGACGGATGGTAGTTTTGGGCAGGAAAATACTCAAAAGTCTGTATTAAGTGAAATTGGGCGTTCTTTAACACCTGCATTTGAGCCAATGGGGATTACAGAAGATAATTGGCCAGCAACAGTGGGGATTTTTACAGGTGTGTTAGCTAAAGAGGCGGTTGTTGGGACTTTAAATGCTTTATATAGCCAGATGGCAGGGGCTGACTCAATCTTAGAGCAACAAGGTGCATTTAATTTACAACAGGCTTTATTCGATGCGGCTGCTACTATTCCAGAAAATTTGATAGCAGTTGCGGATAACCTTCTAGACCCCTTAGGTTTAAATATTGGAGATTTATCAAGTCTTGATTCAGCAGCCACTGAACAGGATGTTACTACAGGGACTTTTTTAGCGATGCAATCGAGTTTTGATGGGCAAGCGGGAGCCTTTGCTTATTTATTGTTTATTTTGCTCTACGCTCCCTGTGTTGCTGCAACCACTGCTATTTATAGAGAAACTAATATTTACTGGACCTTATTTGTTGTGTTTTGGACAACGGGGTTAGCTTATATGACAGCGTCTATTTTTTACCAAGTGATGACTTACTCAGAGCATCCAGATTATTCTTTTCGCTGGATTTCAGGGCTACTACTTACCTTTATTGTTGTATTAATAGGCTTGTGGGGAACTGGACGAATTTTACAGCTCAATGAAGATAAAGTAGAGGCAGTAAATGATTCTATCTGAACTTAGAGATTATCTAAAAGAACACAAAAGAGTTACCTTAAATGAATTAGTTATTCATTTTGATATTGACCCTGATGCTTTAAGGGGGATGATAGCTAAGTGGATTAGTAAAGGAAAAGTGAGGCCATTACCCGTCGGTAAAGGCTGTGGTTCAACTTGCCATAAATGTGACCCTACATTGACAGAGTTTTATGAGTGGATATAACTTTAACAACTTAAATTGTTACTGCTACTAACTCCGATTTCCCCTAAAACTCCCCGTAATATTCTTCATTTCTAGCTCCCTAAGCTTTTGTAGCCTTGATGTAACGAAGTGGAATCAAGGTTTGTACTGTGGAATCAAATAACAAGTCAAAATCGGGAAGTTAATAAATCCGTGCTCCTTATAGTCGGAATGACATATTATACAAAGTATATTTCTCACTTCATTGATACACTAAAACCGTACAAACTATAAATTCATAATATGGCAAGTAACCCAGAGCAACGTTGGCAATTTTGGATAGACAGAGGGGGTACTTTTACAGATGTAGTTGCCCGTAAACCCAATGGTCAGTTGGTTACTCGTAAATTATTGTCTGAAAACCCTGAACAATATAAAGATGCAGCGCTTGAAGCAATGCGTCAACTTTTAGGCGGTGAGCTTGATGGGGCTAGTATTTCGGCAGTTAAAATGGGAACGACAGTTGGGACTAATGCGCTATTAGAGCGTAAAGGTGAGCCAACAGCTCTATTAATCACCGCTGGTTTTAAAGATTGTTTACGTATCGCTTATCAAAACCGACCTGATATTTTTGCTTTAAATATTCAGTTACCTGAATTGCTTTATAAAGAAGCGGTAGAAATTCAAGAACGTGTCAATGTTAAAGGCGAGATTCTTACTCCATTGAATACAGAACAGGCAAGGCAATCATTACAGAAACTCTATGATAAAGGCTTTCGTGCCATTGCTATTGTATTAATGCATGCTTGGCGTTATCCCTGTCATGAATTGCTTTTAGCACAATTGGCAAAAGATATAGGGTTCCCTCAGATTTCAATTTCTCATCAAACCAGTCCCTTTATGAAAATTGTCAGTCGGGGTGATACCACGGTCGTCGATGCTTATTTATCTCCCATATTAAGACGTTACGTTGCTCAAGTTTCAGAAGGTTTAAGCACTAAAAAACCACCTCGACTGATGTTTATGCAATCTAATGGCGGCTTAGCTGATGCACAGCGATTTCAAGGTAAAGATAGTATTTTATCAGGCCCTGCAGGCGGTATTATAGGTGCAATAGCAACCGCAAAAGGCGCTGGTTTCAAAAAAATTATTGCATTCGATATGGGAGGTACTTCGACAGATGTGGCTCATTATTGTGGGGAATTAGAGCGTAGTTTTGAAACGGAAGTAGCAGGTGTACGGATGCGTGTCCCAATGATGAATATACACACTGTTGCTGCTGGAGGCGGCTCCTTACTTTATTTTGATGGGATGCGTTATAGAGTTGGGCCTGAATCAGCAGGTGCTAATCCTGGCCCCGCCGCTTATAGGCGAGGTGGTGGTTTAACAGTGACAGATGCCAATGTAATGCTAGGTAAGTTGCCATTATTTCCTAAAGTTTTTGGTGAGCGGGGTGATTTATCTTTAGATCACCAGCAAGTTAAGCAACTTTTTACTGAGCTTGCCTACGAAATAAAACAAAAAACGCTTAGTGAACCTAGTATAGAGCAGGTTGCTGAAGGTTTTTTAAGCATTGCTGTAGAAAATATGGCAACAGCTATTAAAAAAATATCTGTACAAAAAGGCTATAACGTTTCTGAATATACCTTATGTTGTTATGGTGCGGCAGGGGGGCAGCATGCCTGTAAAGTTGCTGATAGACTGGGCATGAAGACGATTATGATCCATCCCTTTTCTGGTGTGTTATCTGCATACGGTATGGGGTTGGCTGATTTTCGTTTATTAAAGGATAAAGCACTGGAATTGGCTTGGAATGAAGTATCGACTGAACAGTTAGATATATTTTTTGCTGAGTTAAAACAACAGGGAGAAATAGAATTACAGCTACAGGCACAAGGTGACCAGCCGATTAGCTTTATTTGTCAGCTTAATCTGCGCTATTTTGGGACTGATACCGCTTTATCTGTCGGGTATGCTGACAAAAATAGTATGCTCAATGAATTTGAAGCGATTTATCAACAACAGTTTGGATTCAAATATCAGGATAAAGCTTTAATTGTTGAGTCTATACTACTTGAGGTGATTGCAAAAAATAAAACGGTTGAAGAGTGTGTTGCTGTAACGCAAAAAGTGCAGGCACTGCCACTAAAATATAGGGCAATGTTTAGTAACAATAGTTTTCATAATACGCCTATCTATCAACGTGAAGCACTAGCCAGTGGGCAAATCATAAAGGGTGCAGCTGTTATTGTCGAGCCGACTTCAACCATTATTATAGAACCTGAGTGGCAAGCCCAAGTTAGCCCAGAGTATAATTTAATTTTGACTCGGGTTAAACCTTTACAGCAACAGTACGCCATAGGGACTCAGGTTGATCCTGTGATGCTAGAGATATTTAATAAGCTGTTTATGTCGATTGCCGAACAAATGGGCTTTGTGCTACAAAAAACGGCTTATTCAGTCAATATTAAAGAGCGTTTGGATTTTTCCTGTGCTTTATTTAATCAGCAGGGCGAGTTAATCGCTAATGCGCCTCATATACCTGTGCATTTAGGTTCGATGGGGGAGGCGGTACAGGCTTTGCTAAAGGCTGAAACTATCCAACAAGGTGAGGTTTATTTATTAAATTCGCCTTATCAAGGCGGTACGCATTTACCTGATATTACAGTGGTCAGCCCTGTGTTTTCTGGTCATGGTAAATTACTGTTTTATGTGGCCTCTCGTGGGCATCATGCTGATGTTGGTGGCATTACAGCGGCTTCTATGCCTGCATATAGTCAACATATTAGCGAAGAAGGCTTATTAAGTGCAGGTTTAAAAATTGTACAAGATGATTTGTTTCTAGAAAGTAGGGTAAGGGAATGGTTACAATCTTCAGAGTATCCCGCGCGTAATTGTGATCAAAATATTGCGGATTTACAAGCACAAATTGCGGCTAATAATAAAGGCGTATTAGAACTTAAAAAAATGGTGGCACATTATTCCTTAGCGACCGTACAAAGTTATATGCAACATGTACAAAATAATGCGGCTGAAACAGTTCGTCGAATTTTGTCCAGCTTATCTGATGGGTATTTTGTTCAAGCGTTAGATAATGGTGCAAAAATTGCTGTTAGAATAATTATAAATAAGGAGCAACAAACAGCTAAAATTGATTTTTCAGGCACAAGTCAGCAATTAAATAATAATTTCAATGCACCTGCTGCTGTTTGTAAAGCTGCTGTATTGTATGTATTTAGAACATTGGTGAATGATGATATTCCTTTAAATGCAGGGTGTTTACAGCCTCTGGAAATAATTATTCCAGAAGGCAGTATGTTAAACCCCAAATACCCTGCAGCTGTTGTAGCGGGGAATGTAGAAACCTCTCAGCATATTGTTGATGCTTTATATGGTGCACTGGGAGTGTTAGCCGGTTCACAAGGGACAATGAATAATTTGACCTTTGGAAACGATGAATATCAGTATTATGAAACTATCTGCGGTGGATCAGGGGCAGGTGCTAATTTTGATGGCTGTGATGCCGTGCAGACTCATATGACTAATTCTCGCATTACAGATCCTGAAATTTTAGAATGGCGGTTCCCTGTATTATTAGAAGAATTTTCTATTCGTAAAAATAGTGGTGGAAAGGGGCAGTATCAGGGGGGAAATGGAGTGTTTAGAAAAATAAAGTTTTTGAATTCTATGACGGTTAGTATTTTATCCAGCCACCGTCTTAACCCTGCATTTGGCTTGCAGGGGGGATGTGTTGGAGCAGTAGGTGAAAATAAACTGATTCGCTATAATGGTGAGCTTATTCAATTGGATGGTTGTGCTCAAATTATGGTGCAACAAGGTGATGCTTTAGAAATAAAGACACCGGCTGGCGGCGGCTATGGTTTGGCTTAGGAATGAGAATTTAATAACTTATTAGGAATAACTATGAAACGTACGGCTGTAAATCTTATTGTTGATATTGTCGCATTTATTGGCTTTGTTGTGCTGACCACAACAGGAATTTTGATGCGCTATATTTTGCCTCCAGGGAGTGGGGGGTATTTAACTCTTTGGGGTTTTGATAGGCATGAATGGGGTGATATTCATTTCTGGGTCTCTATAGTCTTTTTTTCTATCCTTGCATTTCATTTATTTCTCCATTGGCGCTGGGTTTTAAATGTTGTAGCGGGACGGCCTCATCAATATTCAGGGATTCGGCTTGGATTAGGGGTTGTTGGTTTTTTGGCCGTTATTGCGCTTGCCATCTCGCCTTTATTAGCACCGGTAGAAAGAAATTTAAACAACAGCAGTAAATCTATCTATTCTAGTCATAAATATAATGATGTTTTAATTCGTGGGTCAATGACACTTCTGCTAATTGAAGATTCAACTGGAGTACCTGCCAACTATATTATTGAATCTTTGAAATTACCGCAAACGATTCCTATAGATAAATCAATCGGATCATTAAAGAAACAATATGGTTTTGAAATAAATGATGTTAGAGCGATTGTTAAAGAGTACCAGAATAAAAAAATCTCTAGTAACAATAAATAGGTTTGTCTATCACTATGTCTTTTATTTTGATAGACCCCTTCAATTGATCTTAAGGAACGAGGATTCAATAATACCCAAGTCTGACTTGTCTTTTGGCTCCATAGGCATGCTAGAAAAACCGTTACGTAGCTTGCTATGGTCGCAACCAGCATCCTGCTTCAAGCGACACTTGCACATCCATGTGCTTCGCGCCTGTTTCAGCGCCTTGCTATTGACAAAAAACAGCAGCTTATAAATTCCGCATCCGTGACCGCGCGAAGTATATGTTATAACGCTTCTGCAAATTTAAATCGAAGAGGTCTTACCATTCAATGTTTTTAACTTTGTTGCTGCAAATGTACATCCATTTGCGGATAAGGAATATTTAAACCTTCCTGAGGGAAGGTTTTATAAACATTCTCATTCATTGCAAAATATACACCCCAGTAATCTGCTGCATTAACCCAAGCCCGCACTGTAAAGTTGACTGAGCTATCAGCTAATTCAGAAACTGCAATAAACACTTCAGGGTCTTTTAAAATCCTAGAGTCAGCATCACATAAATTTCTAATCACTTGTTTTGCTTTATCAACATCATCGCCATAGCCAATACCAATAGTCCAATCGACACGACGTTTTTCTTCAGTTGAAAAGTTAGTCATTGCACCCGTTGATAGACCACCATTTGGAATAATGACAGTTTTATTATCAGGTGTTTTTAAAATAGTATTAAAAATCTGGATCTCTTTAACTGAGCCAATAAAACCTTGAGCTTCTATTACATCTCCGGCTTTAAAGGGTTTAAAGATAAGGATCATCACGCCACCAGCAAAATTCTGTAAAGTGCCAGAAAGTGCCATGCCAACAGCTAAACCTGCTGCACCTAAAATAGCAATAAAGGATGTCATTTCAATGCCTAGCATACCCAGTACACTAATCACTAACATCACTTTAAGAAGCGAGCTAATTAAGCTTTTTAGAAAGGGCTGTAATGTAGGGTCAACTTTGCTTTTGTTCATGACTTTACCAACGCCATTAATTAAAGCTTTTATTATCCACCCCCCAATAATCCATACGGCAAGCGCACCTAATATTTTTGGCCCGTATTCTAGGCCGATATTAGTTGCTTGAGTTAATATTTCATTAGGGTCGATATCTTCAGGGTTCATTTGTTAAAGTCCTTATAAATGTTTAAAAATTTGTCTTATTGTCTTATAGTTTAATGTGTAATAACACGCGGTAATTCTTTTGCTTGACCAACCCAATCTTCTACTTGAGATGTAGTTGGTATTTTACGAACTAGGTTTTTTTCTTCATTAATTTCAGCCATTTTAGCTTGAAGGTTTTCAGCATTTCTTTGTGCAAGTTCAGGCACTGTATCTACACCTGCTACTTTTAAAAGATCAGCATATTGGGTACTAATTCCTTTTACTCTAGCTAAATCAGCTCGATTAACCCAACCTAGGATTAGTTTTTCACTAACGCCCGATTTTTCTGCCAGTTCTTTACGCCCTTTTTTTTCACAACATGTTGTTAAAAGGTTTTCTAGAGAAGTAATACCCGCATCTTCTAGTTTTGTTGAATATGCTTCGCCAATGCCTTCAATTTCAGATAATTTAGCCATGATGAGTGTCCTTTTTATAGATTAAAAAATAATAATGGAAAGATAAATTTGATGTAAAGATACCATAATCTCCTAACAACTAGGTTGATTTTATTTTAAATATTAAAATTATTAGTTGGGTAGTATCGTAGTTGATCAAATAAAGTTATTGATGATAATCAATGTTAACTGAATATAATATGAATGTTGATAGATGTTCAGGTTGGGCTAAGGAACGAGGATTCAATAATACCCAAGTCTGACTTGTCTTTTGGCTCCATAGGCATGCTAGAAAAACAGTTACGAAGCACAGGGATGTGCAAGTGTCACTTGAAGCAGGATGCTGTTTGTGACCGTTGCCCGCTATGCGCCTGTTTTTCTAACACGCCTATGAAGCCAAAACCCTGAACCATACTTTCGGGTATTATTAAATCCTCGTTCCTAACAGCTTTTTTAAGTAGCTGTCTGCCCAAATTTGATAAGTTATTTATTAGAAATGTTTTTTTTCAGAGCAGTAATTCTTCCTTGCGCTAAATACATGGGATTAATAACTTTAAGATAGAACATAAAATAGACGGATCCTGCTACCAGAAGTAGTGACTTTCCGAACCGCTGTAGAAGCATAGCGCGGGGGCGTAGGTAATGTAAGGTTGACAGGGTTTTCTCAAGTTTTGGTGCGAAAATAGTAGCTAACCATAAAAATAGACTCAAAAGTAATGCATAGACAGTATAAGAGTGGTCTAGGACGGGTTGAATAAGGGGAGACCAAGCATAAAATAGAGTGGTTGCTATTATTAATATGATGGGAGCCCAAAGCCAAGGGAAAGCATGTAATGGTTTGCCTACTAGGAGTTGAGAAATTTCAAGTTGCTTTAAATATTCTGGTTTAGGGTTCTCCATTAAATCAGCAATTTGATTGAATTTCCAAGAGGTTTCTGTTTTGGGGCTGGCACCGCTTAGCTTTCTGAGTTCTAATTTACTCATTTGGTAGGCATCTAACATTAATGAATAAGCTTCAACTTCTGTAAAAGCATCTAAATCCGTTCGCATTAAGGAAAGTTTTTCTTGTACCTCGGGAGCAACTCCAAATTTCTCAGAACTAGGGGGTACGATGGTGTCGTCTTTAGGTGTATTAGTTTTATTGTTCCAACTTATTTCTTTACTTCCTAAACCTTTTCGTAAGTCGATAAAAGCAATATTTTTTTCTCCCTTGCTATCTATTAAATGTGATATTCCTTCACTACGGATGCGGTCTTGCAGGATTGAGCTAACTCGTAACACAACAGGTAGAGGAGATGTGTCGACCTCGTTCTCCATTCCCATTTGGCCGGAAGCATCGCTGATAATAAAATGGGTGCATTCGCTAGTTAATAAGCTTTCAATACCCTGATTATCAAAAACACCCCCATCAACCAGTTGGGGGGTGATTTTTTCATTTTCACTTTTGTCATAATAAAGGTCATTAATAGGCAGTGGCTCAAACAATCCAGGTACGCAGGCAGATGCAGCAACTGCATCGCCTAATTTAAAACTTTGCAAGGAGTCCGGCATTTTTTGATAGCCATTCCCTGTTGCCCTACGTAAGCGAATAGGTTTTGTATCAACCTCTATTGCTGTTTCTCGACTGCGTGGTTCACCCATGGTTCGAGCTGTAAATTGCCAGTTTCTTCCAGCATTAAGTGATGTTGCATTGAGTACAAGCACAGGTACTTTTGCTATTCTGTCATGATTATGATCTTTAGGGTTGAAGTTCTCAGAGCCGTCTTTGGGAGTGATTTTTAGATTCTGCATTTCAATTGGCTTATCTGAATTCTCTAAAACAGATTGGTATAGTAAATCATTATATAGTTCAGCAATGCGGTGACTGCGTGAATAATCCGCACCTTTCATTTTGAAGTTTTTTCTAACATCAGCAAGAATATTCATTCTGATATTCTTTTCAGTTGCTTTTAAAAAGTCAACCTCAATTGTTTGAATGATTTCAATGTAATCTTGATCGCTAATATCACCATCTACTTTAAGTTCTAAGCATTTTTTTAGGTGCATATAATATAAAGCACCGATAATAGACCCTCCTGAAACAGTTGAAATAACTTCGACAGATTTCAACAAACCTTGCTCAGCCATTTGTGCTAATAGCCCGATATGAAAAAAAGATGCACGAAGCCCTCCGCCTGAAAGAGCTAAACCAATTTTTTTTGATGGATAAGACATAACTATTTCCTTGGATTATTAGGGTAGGGTTAATCAGAGATTATTCAATATAACATTGATTGAGCATCAGGGAGTAAGCAAATAACCTAGTGAGGCTTTTGTCTTCAATAAGTTTTATTGAGTAAAAAATAGGGTATCGTTCATACCCCACCCAAAGTAGTTGACACTTTTCTATTCCATGCTCGCATAAAATTGGACGCGGGTCTTTAGCCCAGCAAGATGCAAAACTGAGCTACCAACTAAAGCGGGATAGATCTTCATGTAAAAAAGTAGGGTGGGCAGTTTTTTTGCCCACCATCAATGCCACAATACGGTGGGCAGAAAAGATTGCCCCACCCTACAGTTTATAAACTGTCTCGCCGTAAATTCGTAGCCCAAAGCTGAGCTAAAAATATACTTTCGGAAGGCTGTGTGGTGAAAATGAAAAGGATATTAAGTTTTTAAAACAATTCCCATACGGGTTGTATATTGTCTGGTAATGGAGCCAAGCGTCCTAGTTCAACCCATTGGTTTTCAGGGGTATGAAAGTCAGACCCTACCGATGCTGCTAGTTGATATTGATGAGCAAATGTTATTGATTTTCTAATTTCATCGGCTGAGCTGCGCCCTGTGATGATTTCAATTCCTTGGCCGCCAGCATCTTTAAATGCAGATAGAAAACGACGCATCCAGCTGGCTGTTAATTTGTATCTTAATGGGTGAGCAACGACTGCGACTCCACCTGCTTGATTTATCCAATGAATAACATCGTGTAAATCGGCCCAAATTGTGGAAACAAAAGCGGTTTTTCCTTTACCTAAGTACCTGTCAAAAGCTTGTTGCTGAGTGCTTACATAGCTATTTTCAAGTAAAAATTTAGCAAAATGAGCGCGTGTAATCATTCCACCATTTGCCATTGTGACGACTGCTTCATAAGCATTTGGAACGCGTCGTTTTTCTAGTTTTAAGGCTATCTTTTTGGCTCGTTCTGTACGTAACAGTTGTAAGCTTTTGATGTTTGAATTTAAGGTGGCATTTTGAGGGTCAATATTTAAACCAAGGATATGAAAACATTTGTTTTCCCAAGTGGTTGATATTTCTATTCCTGGAATGTAGTTTATATTATTAGCAACAGCAGATTCTGCAGCTTCTTGCTGGCCATTAATCGTGTCATGATCAGTTAGGGCGAGTGAAGTAACCCCTTGCTGGTGAGCTCGTTCAACAACTTCTTTTGGACTTAATGAGCCATCAGAGGCGGTGGAGTGACAATGTAAATCGTACTTTTCATTCATTATTGGTATTCGCCATAAAGTTTTGCATAAAGACCTTTGTTATTAATTAAAGTTGCATGTTGCCCTTGTTCACATATTCTGCCGCCTTCAAAAACATAGACGTGATCCGCCTGTTTAACAGCGCTCAAGCGGTGGGCAATAATAATGGTGGTTCTGCCTTTTAAGAAATTAGCTAAGGCTTTATGCAATTTTTTCTCGGTTTCTGTATCAAGAGCTGAAGTTGCTTCATCTAAAATAACAACACTAGGATTCGATACAATCATTCGGGCAATGGCAAGACGTTGGCGCTGCCCTCCAGAAAGGCGCATGCCCTGTTTACCTACGATGGTGTTTAAACCTTGGTCAAGATCGGCCACAATTTGTTTAAGTTGTGCGATAGATAAAGCATCCCATAGTGCCTGATCCGAAACATCTCGCCCTAAAGTCAGGTTAGCTCTGATAGAGTCATTAAACAGTGCGGGGTGTTGCAAAACGGTTGCAACATGTTCACGAACGACTTCAAGCCCAATGGTGTTAAGAGGGTGGTTATCAAAATAGATCATTCCATCATTGGGGGGGTATAAACCGATGATGGTTTGGGCAAGTGTTGATTTTCCACCTCCACTGGCACCCACTAATGCAACTTTTTCGCCTGCGGCAATGGATAAATTAATACCTTTTAAAATAGGTTCATCAGCATAACTAAAATGTAAATTTTTAATGCTGATGGAAACGGTTTTATTTTTCTTAAATGGGTTTACAGTATGAGGGTATTGGGGTTCTTGTTTTAATGCAAAAAGTGTATTTATTCTATTTAAGGCTGCTTTTGCAGCAAAAAATGCATGTTGAATACTCAGGATTTCTTGTACAGGTGCCATCATAAACCAGAGATATCCAAAAACAGCTAGCATTTGCCCTATACTTAAGTCTGAATAGAAAACCATTAACATGGCTGTGGCTCTAAAAATATCAAAGCCAAACAGAAAGATCAGAAAACTTAAGCGTGTGGCTGCATCACTTTTCCAAGAAAATGCAGTGGAATGAGATTTTACAGTGGCGGCAGATTCAATTAATTGTTGGCAATAATGTTTTTCTCTATTACTTGCACGGATTTGGTGTATTGCTTCTAAGGTTTCAGTTAACGATTGTTGGAATATACCGTAAGCTGAATTTTCTTTAGCTTTAAGGTTTTTGATGCGAGATCCTATCTTTTTGGCAAAATAAATAACTAAGGGGTTTAAAAGTAAAATAAAAAGACCCAATTGCCAGTGCATCCATAAAAGGATCATAGCGGTACCCAGAATGGTAAGGCTTGCTACTAATAGTTTACTGATCGTTGTGCCAATAAAATTATCGATGGTATCGAGATCTGTAACCATATGAGTGACTACGGCTCCCGTTCCCAAGCTTTCATACTCAGACATGGATATGCTTTGTAAGCGTGTTATAAGGTCTTTACGAATACGAAAGATAATATCTTTAGAAATAAAGGTAAACTGACGGCCTTGAATGATATTAAAGAATATTGCAATAATCCTAAGTGTTAAACTGAAGACTAAAACGGCAGCAATATAAATGATAGGTAATTGCCACTCGGTAGGAATGATGAGGTTTATCGTTGAAGTGATTTTGCCTGGGTTGTTTAATAATACTTCATCGACTAAAAGAGGCATTAATAGGGGGACAGGGACACTGGCTATGGTGGCTAAAACAGCAATCCAATGTGCATTAAAGAGTTCTTTTTTATGTTCAAGTGCTATTTCATAGATAATTTTCCATGAATAGTGAGTTTGTTTTGGTAATGCAGGTTTATTGAGAGGCACTTTTAGTTATATTTTATGAAACGAATCAAGACTCTGATTATAACGGTCTGATGGGTAATAGGAAAACTACATTTTTTAAAGTTGAGTTTATGATGCGATATTTATTTTTGATTTTTATTTTATTATCACCGCTTGCATTAGCTTCAAAATCCTCAATAGAGGAGCAACGTAAGTTATTTCTATCAGCGGAGAAAGTTATTGAAAAGGGGGGGCAGCCTTTTTTATTTAATCGAAACGACGGGCTGGCAGGGTATCCTTTATACCCCTATTTGCAATATAAATGGATGTTAAAAAACCTAGATAAAACACAAAAAATCATTGGTTTTTTAAGGTATTACAAAGATACACGATACGCAGGTCTATTGAGGTATAAATGGCAACTTTATTTAGCAAAAAATAAAAACTGGGCAGAATATATAAACCAATATCACAAGACTAAGAATATAAAATTACAATGTTATTATTATCGTGCAAAATATAATACAGGTAGAAAATCTGAAGCTTTAATTGGGGCAAAAAAATTATGGGTGGTCGGAAAATCCCAACCTAGTGAGTGTGACCCTGTTTTTAAAGCTTTATTGGGCTCTAAATATTTTACCCGGGAGATGCGCTGGCAACGGTTTTCAGCTGCAATCACTAAAGGCAGGATTTCAATTGCAAAATATGTTCAGGGATTGATGGATAAACAAGACCAGAAGATTGCAACGTTCTGGTTAAACGTGCATGCCAAGCCATCACTGATTACTAATCAGAAATTATTAAATAATAAACAATTTCAGTCAGGTGCAATTTTTGCGCATGGAATCGATCGTTTAGCTAAAAAAAATCTGGATAAAGCAATCAAGCTTTGGGATCAGAGGAAAGACCAGTTTATCATGCCAAGTTATACCGTTAAGCATATTGAAAAACGCTTGGCTATGGACTTGGCTTATAATAGAGATGACCGAGCTTATGGTCGATTAAGCAAGCTAGTTAAGCCTGATGATGTTACTAAAGAGTGGCGAGTAAGAACAGCGCTAAGGGCTCAAGACTGGTTGGCTGTAGAAGAATCAATTGTCAGTTTAAGTAAAGAATTTAAGAAAAAGGAAAAGTGGCGTTACTGGTTGGCTAGGGCTTCTGAAAAAGTGAATAAACCAAAATGGGCTGATATGCTCTACTCTAAGTTGGCGCTAGAGCGAAGTTTTTATGGCTACTTATCGGCTGAAAAGCTTAATCAAGAGTATCAATTGTCGGACACACCTATTCAGGTTTTACCTGAAATGCTGGCAAGATTTAAAAATAAAAAAGATTATCGAGTTGTTGCTGAATTAATTGAAATTGATAGGCCAAAAGAAGCAGAAAGGCAATGGTGGTATGCATTAAAAAAATTAGATAAGAAACAGATTTTGTTAGCTGCAAAATATGCTGAAGAACTTAAGTGGAAACAAGTGGCTATCTTTACTTTGGCAAAAGCAAAGTATTGGGATGACATAGCCGTTCGTTTTCCTATGGCATACATGGCTCAAGTACAAAAAAATGCCAAAGAACAGCAATTAAACCCCGCTATTATTTTTGGTTTGATACGCAGGGAAAGTGCATTTAATAAGAATGCTATGTCACCGGTTGGGGCTAGGGGGTTAATGCAAATTATGCCTAGAACAGGTCAACAGATAGCAAGAGAGTTAAAGCATAAATGGAAAAATAAGGCAGAGTTATTTAAACCAATAACAAATGTTAAATATGGATCCTATTACTATAAGAAACTATTGAATAGGTTTAATGGGCATTATGCATTGGCCGCCGCTGCATATAATGCGGGGCCTCACCGAGTAAAGCGATGGTTACCTGTTGGGAATAAACTTGCAGCAGATATATGGATTGAAACAATACCCTTTAAAGAAACAAGAGCCTATGTTTCAGCTGTTTTAACCTATGCATTGATTTATCAAAAGCAATTGAAGAAAAATGTTTTATCAATGAAAGATTTTATGCGAGATGTATTGCCTAAAGGTTAATAAGGAACGTGCATGAAACAACTTACCGATTTCTAACTGAAAAATACTGCCCCTTTTAAATTAAACAACCTTGTGTTTTGTATACTAAAAAATTTCCGTAGAGAGAATGTGCAAGGTATAATACTCTCAAATTTATAAGAAGAATTAACTAGGTAGATATTTGATGGAAAAACCGCATAGTTTTACGCGTGAAGAGTTGCTGAAATCGGGAAGAGGGGAGCTTTATGGCCCTGATAATGCGCAATTGCCACTTCCCCCCATGTTAATGATGGATCGCGTTATCAAGATTACGGATGAAGGTGGAAAATATGGTAAAGGTGAAATAATTGCTGAACTTGATGTAACACCTGATTTATGGTTTTTTGATTGTCATTTTCAAGGTGACCCTGTTATGCCTGGGTGTCTTGGCTTAGATGCAATGTGGCAATTAATTGGATTCTGGCTTTGCTGGGCTGGTGGTCCAGGTAAAGGTCGTGCATTAGGCTGTGGTGAAGTTAAATTTACCGGACAAGTCTTACCAACAGCTAAAAAAGTTACCTATAAACTAGATTTAAAAAGAGTGATTATGCGTAAATTAGTGATGGGAATTGCTGATGCCACTATGGAAGTCGATGGTAAAGTTATCTACCAAGCAACTGACTTAAAAGTTGGGTTGTTTACGTCCACTAAAGATTTCTAGAGGAATAATAATGAAAAGGGTCGTTGTAACAGGTTTAGGTATTGTCTCTAGTATTGGCAATAATAGCGATGAAGTCATAGGGTCTTTAAAGTCTGGAAAATCAGGTATTGTTCATGCTGATGTCTATGAAGAAATGGGCTTTAGAAGCCATATTCATGGCACAGTTGATATTGATTTAGATGAGTTTATTGACCGTAAAGTTAAACGTTTTATGGGAGACGGTGCTGCATACAATTATATTGCTATGCAACAAGCAGTTGAGCATTCTGGTTTAAGCGAAGATCAAGTGTCAAACTTCCGTACTGGGATTGTTATGGGGTCTGGTGGGCCATCAACTTCAAATGTGGTTGCTGCTGCTGATATATTAAGAGCGAAAGGGGTAAAACGTGTAGGACCCTATATGGTGCCTCGTACTATGTCGAGTACTAATACTGCATGTTTAGCCACACCTTTTAAAATTAAAGGCGTTAACTATTCTATTAGTTCAGCATGTGCAACGAGTGCACATTGTATCGGGCATGCTATGGAGCTTATTCAGTTAGGTAAACAGGATGTGGTTTTTGCTGGGGGTGGTGAGGAGTTGCATTGGTCAATGTCTGTATTATTTGATGCAATGGGTGCTTTATCTTCAAAATATAATGATGCGCCTGAAACAGCTTCAAGACCTTATGATGAAACCCGTGATGGTTTTGTTATTGCGGGTGGTGGTGGTGTTTTAGTGATTGAAGAACTGGAACATGCTAAAGCACGTGGTGCAAATATTATTGCAGAATTAGTGGGCTATGGTGCGACTTCAGACGGTTATGATATGGTTCAACCTTCGGGAGAGGGTGCTGTTCGTTGTATGCAGCAAGCGATGTCAACGGTTGAAGGTAAAATAGATTATATTAATGCACATGGAACAAGTACACCTGTTGGTGATACTCGTGAGTTAGAAGCATTACGCAATGTCTTTGGTGCAGGTAATGTACCACTAGTGAGTTCAACAAAATCATTAACAGGTCATGCATTAGGTGCAGCTGGTGTTAATGAATCAATATATTCACTATTGATGATGCAAGAAAACTTCCTAAGTGCATCTGCTAATATTAATCAGCTAGACCCTGGTGCAGAAGGAACTCCTATTGTCAGAGAAAAACAAGATAATGTGAGCTTAAACACTATCATGTCTAATAGCTTCGGTTTTGGTGGAACTAACGCAACGTTAATATTTCAAAGGTATTCTTAAGAGCAGGTTCAAGGTTAAAGGTTCAAGGTTCAAGGATTAGTTGTTATAACAGCTCTTCCTTTTACCTTGCACCTTGCACCTTTTTACCTTGCACCTTTTTACCTTTCACCTGCTTTTAAAAATGCCTGCCCCAGAAAAAAAATCTAAAACTGAATTTAATAAATTACATAAAAGACTACGAAGAAATGTAGGTCAGGTAATAGCTGATTTTAACATGATTGAAGAGGGTGATAAGATCATGGTCTGTTTGTCAGGAGGAAAGGATTCCTTCGTCATGCTTGATATTCTGATGCATTTAAAAAAGACAGCGCCGGTCAACTTTGAAATTATTGCGGTTAATTTGGATCAAAAGCAGCCCGGTTTCCCCGAACATATTCTTCCTGAGTATTTAAGTTCTATTGATGTCCCCTTTCATATTATTGAGTACGATACCTATAGTATTGTTAAGCGTGTCATTCCTGAAGGTAAAACAACCTGCAGTCTCTGTTCTCGTTTGCGACGCGGCACTTTATATAGCTTTGCTAAAGAGAATGAAATAACTAAAATAGCGTTAGGTCACCACAGAGATGATATTTTAGAAACTTATTTTCTTAATATGTTTTTTTCTGGAAAACTAAAAGCTATGCCTCCAAAGCTTTTAAGTGATGATAAGCAAAATATAGTGATAAGGCCTTTAGCTTACTGCAAAGAAAAAGATATTGCTCAATATGCACAGATCAAGCAATTTCCAATTATTCCCTGTAATTTATGTGGGTCACAAGAAAACTTGCAACGTCAGGCAATGAAAGAGATGCTGAATGGTTGGGATAAGCAGTTCCCAGGAAGGCTGGAAACCATTTTTTCAAGTTTGCAGAATATATCCCCCTCTCAAATGGCGGATACTGAGTTATTTGATTTTACAGGTTTGAAGCAAGGGGAACTTGACGGTAAACGAGGAGTCTCAGATGAGGCTGGACTTGATATCTTAGAGCGATAGATCTAAGGATTAACACTAAAAACCCTAATTAGCCGAGATAAAAAGAGTTCCTACACCCTGCGTCATGCCATTAAGTTAAGATAACAGGTAGGATGTGCTGAGGAACGAAGCGCATCGTTTACAGCTGATGCGCTTCCTGTCGTCAGCACATCCTACAGCAAATTGCTTAACTTAATGATATTGACAACCTGGGTGGGAATGATAATCCTTGGTTATTTAAGGTGTATACATTCTATTTTGACTTTTTAAATCTTTAGAGTTGAATTTGTCTTACATCCAATTAACCTAATTTTATGCGACTACAAATAATTAAATATTCATCATTCATTGTACTTTTAATGGTATCTTTGGCTGCGAATGCAGAGCAATCTCCAATAGTACAATTAAAATCATTTTTAGCTTCAACAGCCACATTAACCGCAGATTTTAAGCAAGTTACTTTAAATGAAGATGGGCAAGCTGATAGTAGCAGTGAAGGGAAGTTTTATTTAAGTAGACCTGGCAAGTTTCGTTGGAGTTATAAAAAACCCTTTATTCAAGAAATTATTTCTAGTGTCGGCAAAGTTTGGTTTTATGATGCCGATTTAGAACAGGTGACCATAAAAAAATTAGATGACTCATTAGGATCAACGCCAGCCTTATTATTAAGTGGTGAGATAGAGCTGGAACAAAATTTTATATTACAGCAACAAGGGGTAGATGAGGATTTGCTCTGGATTAAATTAGTCCCTAAAAATGAAGAGAGTGGGTTTAAGTATATTTTAATAGGGCTCGATAATGGTGTCTTAGGTGGAATGGAACTGAGTGATAATTTTGGGCAATTAACACGTATTTATTTTACCAAGGTTAAGGTAAACCCCCCCTTAGAAAAATTCCTTTTTGAATTTATAGCACCTGCTGGTGTTGATGTATTTGAAAACTAAATACATTAGTGAGTTGATTTAATGTTTGATGACTTTAGTAAGCCATTGGCTGATAGAATGCGCCCGGTCGTATTAGATGATTATATTGGTCAAAAACATATTTTAAACCCAGGGAAACCCTTATATGAAGCAGTCTGTTCAGGCAGGTTGCATTCGATGATTTTTTGGGGGCCGCCAGGGACGGGTAAGACGACTTTAGCGCGTATGATAGCTAAACATTCTGATGCAGAGTTTATATCAATTTCTGCCGTATTAGCAGGTGTTAAAGATATACGTTCAGCAGTAGTAGAGGCTAAGAAAGCTCAGTTACAGCACAATAAGCAAACGGTTTTATTCGTAGATGAAGTCCACCGGTTCAATAAATCGCAACAAGATGCCTTTTTACCCCATGTTGAAGATGGTACTTTTTACTTTATAGGGGCGACCACAGAAAATCCATCATTTGCACTGAACAATGCTTTATTATCAAGAGCTAGGGTTTATGTGCTTAACGCTTTAACTCAAGATGATTTGATTGAGGTGATTAATAAAGCTTTAATGGATAAGGAAAAAGGAATAGCCAATTCAAAAATAAAAATATCTGAGGCACTGAAACAGCAATTTGCCAGTACGGCTGATGGTGATGCAAGGCGCTTACTTAATTTATTAGAAATTTCTGTCGAACTGGCTACGGCAAAAGGCAGTGATGAAATAACGGAAGATATTGCCACAGAAGTTCTTTCGGGTGGTTTCAGAAGGTTTGATAATCAGGGTGAGGAATTTTATAACCAAATCTCTGCATTACACAAATCAGTGAGAGGAAGTTCACCAGATGCTTCACTCTACTGGTTGTGCCGTATGATTGATGGAGGCTGTGATTTAGCCTACCTTGCCAGAAGAATTGTTCGAATGGCTTCAGAAGATATCGGCAATGCAGACCCCAGAGCATTAGAAATTACCATTAACGCTTGGGAAGCCCAAGAGCGCTTGGGCAGCCCTGAAGGTGAACTGGCATTAGCTCAGGCGGTGATTTATCTGGCTTGTGCACCTAAAAGCAATGCTGTTTATATGGCATACAATCAGGCAATGAGTGATGTAAGGCAGGGCGGCAGTGTTGGTGTGCCAAACCATTTAAGGAATGCCCCTACTAAATTAATGAAGTCTTTGGGCTATAAAAAGGAATATCGCTATGCTCATAATGAGCCTGAAGCTTATGCGGCAGGGGAAAATTACTTTCCTGATGAAATGGCTGGTACACGGTATTATCACCCCGTCCCTAGAGGCTTAGAAATAAAAATTTCTCAAAAATTACAACATTTAAAGGCATTGGATGATGCGGAGTTTTTACGAAATAAGCGGTAATTCAGATTATTTTTTTACCCGTAAAATAAGCATAGTTAATATTATTTTTGGACTATTCGTATTAATAAATATTACTTTATCTTTTAATGCTTACGCCGAAATAAAGACAGAAAAAACCATTCAAATACAGTCACTTTACATTATTTTTGGTCAAGATATTGCCCACATTGTATGGAGTCTAAACCCTTTATTAATAGTTTGGCTAAGACCTACCCTTGGTTAACTGTAAAAAGTTATGACCTGGTCGGGAGCAAAGAAAATCAACAACGATATGTGCAGATGGCAGGTGATTTACAGCAAACTGCAAATTCAGTCCCAGCATTTATATTTTGTAATCAAATGGTAGTGGGTTTTGATAAGGTAGACTCTACAGGAAAGGAATTAGAGCAAAAACTATTAAGTTGCCATCAGCAAATCAAGCCTGAGGAAGTAAAAAGGCAAGAATGGTTTAATATTCCTGGTTTTGGAACAATGCACTATCAGAGCCTTTCCTTACCTGTTTTTACTTTATTGATTGCATCGTTGGATGCATTTAACCCCTGTGCCTTTTTTATCTTATTCTTTTTATTAAGTTTGATGGTACATCAGCGTAGCCGTTTAAGGATGCTAGTGATTGGATGCACATTTGTATTGTGTTCTGGTCTTATGTATTTTCTATTTATGAGTGCTTGGCTCAATTTATTTTTGATGACCGAGCAATTAGCATTGATCACTGCTACGGCGGGTATTATTGCGATTGTGTTTGGCAGTATCAATATCAAAGATTATTTTTATTTTAAGCAGGGTGTTTCTTTATCACTGTCAGATTCGGCTAAAAGTAAATTATTCGCCAGAATTAGAATACTCACTCAAAGGGGAAGTTGGTTAACGATGATTGTAGCAACGATTATTTTAGCTATTACAGTTAATAGTTATGAATTGCTATGCACTGCTGGTTTACCTATGGTTTATACCCGAGTGCTTACCTTAAACGGCTTAACTGATGCTCAGTATTATGGGTATCTAGCTTTTTATAATGTTGTTTATATTATCCCTTTGTTATTTATTGTGGTGTTATTTACAGTAACCTTAGGTCAAAAAAAATTATCAGAAACAGAAGGTCGGTTATTAAAGTTACTATCAGGTAGCATGATGCTGAGCTTAGGCAGTGTTTTAATCTTACAACCTGAGTTACTCAATAATATATTAGTTTCTATCGCTGTTATTTTGGGATCCATTGTATTAACACTTTTGCTTATGTTAAGGCGGAAAATAAAAAGTAGCTTATAGGTTACTGTTGACAAATCAAATTTGAAGCTGCTGAAACAGGTAAACAATAGTGAGAGCTTGTAGTTGTTACTGACGAAATCAGAATATTAGCAAAAGGAACCAATGATGAGGCTATTGATATAGAAAGTCTTAGTACCACCGTTTGAGCTGAAAACTCTAATACAAATCAACAAAGTGATTCTGAGTATTTTAAATAAAACTCAAAATAATTTTCCCAGCCATATTAATGGCCGGCATGGAAGTTTTCAATCAACTAGAAAGTAGTGCTGTTGCTGTTGCTGTTGCTGTTGCTGTTGAATAAAGTATTTGATTTATTCAACAGCACTTTATCCGCTCTAATTCTGCTGATGTGTTGGGTTTTATGTCTATTTGAATATCAATTTACTTAATTTCCAATATTTTGATAAATTATTGAGCATTTTTTTTTGTTTTTCTATAAAATTACTCTATTACAATAAACTTATCCCCCTGGTATCTATGGATCTAAAATTTCTAGACTTTGAACAACCTATCGCTGAATTAGAAGCGAAGATTGAAGAGCTTCGTAAGGTGGAGTTTGATAATGATATTAATATTTCCGATACGCTAAAACAGCTAGAAGAAAAAAGTGAGACATTAACTGCCTCAATTTTTTCTGATTTATCTGATTGGCAAATCTCTCAATTATCAAGACACCCTGAACGCCCCTATACATTAGATTTTATTGAGCATATGTTTACTGATTTCCATGAATTACATGGAGATAGGGCTTATGCGGATGATCAAGCACTGGTTTGTGGGCTGGCTAAACTTGAAGGGCAGCCTATTGTTGTTATTGGTCATCAAAAAGGAAGGGATACTAAAGAGAAAATACACCGTAACTTTGGAATGCCACGTCCTGAGGGCTACCGTAAAGCTTTACGTGTTATGAAGATGGCGGAACGATTTGGTTTGCCTATTATTTGTCTTATTGACACACCAGGGGCATACCCTGGCATTGGTGCAGAAGAGCGTGGACAAAGTGAAGCAATCGCTAGAAACCTGTTTGAGATGTCCAGATTAAGAACTCAGGTTATTTGTGTTGTGATTGGAGAAGGAGGTTCTGGTGGGGCTCTAGCAATTGGTGTAGGTGATAGATTGATTATGCTGGAATATAGCACTTATGCTGTTATTTCCCCAGAAGGCTGTGCATCTATTTTATGGAAAAGTACTGAGAAATCTGAGTTGGCGGCTGAAGCTATGGGAATAACGTCTGACAGAGTGAGAGAGGAGGGTTTTCTGGATGAGGTGGTGCGTGAGCCAGTGGGTGGTGGGCACCGAGATTACCAAAAAGTAGCTTTAAGCTTAAGAGAAGCTTTAATTAGGCATTTAGACGAATTGAAAAAAATAGATATGGATGACATTGTCGATGAACGTTATCAACGGATTATGCGATACGGGTCATTTTCTGAAGAGGTTGCTAAGTAATATTTAGGAACGTGTATGGAATAACTTCCCGAAATTATAACGTAGGATTTTTGTTTCAGGTGGAATGATCTCATGAGGCGCATAGCAAGCTACGCAACGAATGAGATCATTCCATCTGGAGCAAAAAGACAAGTTAGAAACCGGGAAGTTATTTCATGCACATTCCTTTATACCACACTTTATTTTAAAGACCGGCTTTCGTCGGTCTTTTTCGTTTAATATGCTGAAACCTGATTATATAACTTCATTATTACCAACGAACATTGAACAAATCATCCTTGCTTATAGTGGAGGTGTGGATTCACATGTTTTATTACACCTAATCGCATCAAACCCTGATTTAAAATCCAAAATAATAGCTGTATATATACATCATGGTCTGCAAGTGGAGGCCGACGGATGGGGGGAGCACTGTCAGCTTGTCGCATTAAACTTAGGGGTAAGATTTAAAATTATTAAAGTCATAATTGATGATGTTTCCGGTAAAAGCATAGAGGAACTTGCGAGAGATGCGCGCTATCAAGCATTAAAGCCATTGCTTGAGGCGGAGGGCGTGCTTTTGTTAGCGCAGCATAGAGAAGATCAACTTGAAACAGTGTTATTGCAACTTTTTAGAGGGGCTGGGGTACAAGGTCTTTCTGGGATGCCAGTAGAAATTCCTTTTGGCAAGGGGAGAATGTGCCGCCCTTTGTTAGATGTATCAAAGCAGGATATTTATGACTATGCAATAAGCAATAAATTGTCCTGGGTTGAAGACCCTAGTAATAAAAATAATGATTTTGATCGAAACTTTTTAAGAAATGAGATAGTCCCCAAGTTAAAACAAAAATGGCCCGCTTTGGATAAAACGGTGGCTCGTTCAGCCCGACACTGTGCTAATGCACATCAATTATCGGAAGACGTATCAAAAGACTTTTTAAGTCAAATAATAAACAAGGCTGATCATACCCTTAATATTGCCAAGTTAATTGAGCATGATAGTTATATGCAAAGCTTAGGTATTAGGCAATGGTTTAAGTTTAACCAATTAAGAATGCCAGCAGAGAGCGTAATCCATTGTATTCTAAATGAGCTTATTAAAGCTACAGAATCAAGAAATCCTGAGCTTAAAGGGGAAGGGTATCGTATTAGACGGTACAGAGATAAACTATTTTGTTTAAAAGGGAAAGAACTTGAGCAACAGCTAGTGGCTATTAACCAGCAATGGCAGACAGGCCTAAAACAAATAACACTTGGTAATGGTGCAATACTAACAATTGTTGACTCAGAACAGGGCCTCTCAAAGAGAAAATGGGAGATCGCGGAAGTCAATGTAAGGTTTCGACAAGGCGCTGAGAAAATAAGGCTAGTCGGTAGAGAAGGGCGGCATACACTAAAAAAATTATATCAAGAAAAAGGAATCCCTCCTTGGGAGCGTAATACGATTCCTTTGATATACCTAGATAATCAGTTAGCTGCTATCGCTAATTTATGGGTTAGTGCTGACTTTTGTAATAACCATGAAGAGCCAGGGTATAGTATTGATTACTACCCTCGTTCTTAAAGAACGAGCATGAAACAAAAATCCTACGTTATAATTTCGGGAAGTTATTCCATACACGTTCCTAAAGGTTTAAAAATTAAAAGGCTAATGAATGAGTGAAATTAATATTTATCAAGACCTACAACAGCTAGGGGGAAAAACAGAACTGCCGGACACCCCTGAAGGTGCGGTATTAGAAAGTGTAAAGAACCCACAAGCCGAAGTTGATTATATGGTGCGTTTTGTGGCACCAGAATTTACTTCGCTCTGTCCCATGACTGGGCAACCAGATTTTGCACATTTGGTGATTGATTACATTCCTTCAACTCACTTAGTCGAAAGTAAATCATTAAAGTTATTTCTAGGTTCTTTTAGAAACCATGGTGCCTTTCATGAAGACTGCACAGTCAGTATTGGTCGTCGATTAATAGCAGAAATTTCGCCAAAATGGTTGCGAATTGGCGGATATTGGTACCCACGAGGCGGAATTCCTATTGATGTTTTTTTTGCACAAGGCGAAATCCCAAAAGGTGTTTGGGTTCCAGAACAGGGCGTGCCTCCTTATAGAGGGCGCGGATAAATACTTTCCACCGTAAAGTTAATCCACGCCCCCATTGTTCCCGCGCTGGAACGACACTGCCATTAAGTTAAGCAATTTGCTGTAGGATGTGCTGACGATAGGAAGCGCATCAGCTGTAAACGATGCGCTTCCTATCGTCAGCACATCCTACCTGTGATCTTAACTTAATGGCAGTGATGCTAGGGCGAGGGAATTATTTAGGTGGTTGGTATACAAGTATAAGTTAATTATCCAGGTCGTATGTCCCTATACACTGGATACCAGCAGTCCCTGCTGGTATGACGTGGACCTAGTGTGTTATATACGGCTGAAGCTCATGGGTAACCAAATAAATGTAAAAGTCTTGAGAATTAAAAACTATCTTTTAACTCTCTAATCGTTTTAAATATTTTGATTGTAGGTTGCCCCTGCATATTAATCGATTGTTGTATTTCAATACTATTTTCTCTTAGAAATGGGTTGGTTTTTATTTCTTGCTCTAAAGTGCTGGGAATTGTTGGCTGGTTTTGTGCTCTTAGCTGCTTTACTTGTTGTACCCTTAGCTGTAAATTTTGGTTTTTAGGCTCAAGTGATAGGGCAAATGCTCCATTATCCTGAGTATATTCGTGAGTACAAAAGATTTTTGTTTGTTTAGGTAAGGCCTTGATTTTCTGTAATGAGTGCCACATTTGTTCTGCAGAGCCTTCAAATAAACGTCCGCAGCCCATAGAAAAAAGTGTATCACCACAAAATAATAAATCGCTCTTGTAAAAAAAGAAGATTATATGGCCTAATGTATGGCCTGGTGTTTCAATAACTTTGAAAACTTCATTTCCCAACATAAACTCATCATTTTGTTTAACCGTTTTATCAATGCCGGGGATTCTATGTTGGTCAGCATCAGCGGCTATTATTTGGCAGTGGGTTACCTTTTTTAATTCTAGGTTAGCACCAATATGGTCATGATGATGGTGAGTATTTAAAATGTAATCTAAAGACCATTTTTTTTGTTTTAAAACATCTAAAACAGGTGAGGCAACTGCAGGGTCAACTACAGCCGTTTTTTTGCTGCTTGGCTCGTGGATTATATAAATATAATTATCATTTAAGACCGGAATTTGAATAATTTCTAGCATAATATGTAGTTGCTTAAAAATAAGGCGATTTGTATTTCACTTTATTATATACTTCGCGCGGTCACGACTGCAGATTTCTAACCGCTGAGTTTTTGCCAATAGCTGCGGTGCTGAAACAGTTGCGTAGCTTGCTATGCGCCTGTTTCAGCACCTTGCTATCGACAAAAATCAGCAGCTTATAAATTCCGCATCCGTGACCGCGCGAAGTATATCTATACTGATGAATATTATTATAATTTAATGAGCTTGCATTATTTGGTATGAAAATATTTATCAAATTATTAATTTTGATTATTATTGTAGCTTGCGCTGCCCCTTTTTTTATTAAAGGCCCTGATGGAAATAGGCTGTTTAAAATGGATATTGGAACCTTAAACCATGATTTTTTCAGTCAAAATACCAGGCACAAGGCATTAAAAAATACTGATCTTAAAGTATTTAAATGGGTAGACAAAAAGGGAGTTACTCATTACTCTGATCAAAATGATCCTCAATATAACAGTCAATTATCTGAAATAAAACCTATTAGTACCCTTTCTTTTCAGAAACAAAAAAAGATAGAGAAGTCTGGGGAATCCGAGTTTTCAGTAGGGTTAACGACAGTACCTTTGAGTAAGATTCCTAAGTTAATTGATGACTCTAAACAGCTTAAAAAAGTAATGGAGGGACGAGGTAGGCAAATAGAGCAGGCCTTAAAGTAACACCTCAAACTTTTAAGGGTAACTATTCAGCATCTTTAGTGTAATGCTTTGTAGGAGTGTCCGCCCTCGGCACACCGCTTCGCTGCTCCTCGATAATAGCTCCTGCATTATTCTACCTACGGGCTTCCTGCCCTAGTGCATTGCTCTACCTACATGCATAATCTACATGGATGTAGTGAATGCAGATATTGCAGGAGCAAATATCTGTCCATGCACTAGTCGGCGCGATTAAAATAATGCTCTTTTCTCTGAAAAGTTCAATTACCTTCGCGCCGAGGGCGGACGCTCCTACATTAAAAGGTTAGGCACAAAATGTTTCAATAGAACTTAGAATCCCTTGGGTATCTAAGCCACATTCAGTTAATAACTCTTCGCGAGTGCAT
>Ga0256840_1000611_pt1 | contig 35966 bp, 31 predicted proteins | sample 355202metaG_FD_185969 | JGI IMG/M metagenome (GOLD analysis project Ga0256840, IMG submission 185969) | Hydrothermal vent microbial communities from Mid Atlantic Ridge, Atlantic Ocean - 355-202 | ecosystem: Environmental > Aquatic > Marine > Hydrothermal vents | place: Atlantic Ocean: Mid...
CATAAACATCATAATCTGAGCTTATCAAATTCGTTAAATAGAGCGACTATTCGCCTCTTTTGATAAGCCCACCTTATAATATTTCTGGAATTTTCGTTTCAATCCTAGTTCTCGGACAACCTCCTAGCCAAGCAATTTCTCTCAAGCTTGGGTACAATTAAAAACTGTGTGGCTCTCTGTGTTATAAAAACCTAAATCCGTGAGTCCACTACGGCACAGTGAATAAGCTATTGATTCATCACGGGTTTAAGAAATACCCACTTAACCTAAGGGTGAAGCTAAGATTTAGTGAGCTTCCCATTTGCGCTAGCAGATGGTGAACTCAATTATGCAGAGCTTTTTAAATCCCGTGCTAAACCAATATCTTATCCCCTACTATCCGCATTGGACTCGCGGATTCAGGAAAAAATGCAAAAACAGGGGGGGATGGGTATCTACAAGATTATTAGACCATTTCAGTGCTAATCATTAGGAATAAAAAACACTTCCTTCAACTCCAAATAAGCGTGCATATTCGATGGTTGCATAGCGGTCGGTCATCCCTGCTATGTAGTCGGCAATAACTCTTGCTTGACCTGTTTCCCCGTTATCCAATAAGGATAGTTTTGCAAGCTCTTGATGTTCTGGTGGGAGTAGCCGAATATCATCAATGAAAATATTAAATAATGCTTTGATAACATGATGTGCTTTGCGCGTCATTCGGTAAACTTTATGATGATAATAGAGGTTTTCTCGTAAGAATTTTTTTAATTCTTGGTTTTGTGTTCTCATTTTATCACTAAAACTTATGAGTTCTTCATGATGTTGTCGGATGTCATCAATACTATTTGGGTTTGCAGCTTTAAGACGATTTTGACTGGTTTCTATAAGGTCTATCACCTGTTCTCCAATCATGCGACGTATGGTTTCATGTACGACTCGATGCCCTGTCAGCTTGGGATATTTCCACATAACTTTGTCATATTGTATGCTAAATAATTCAACGGCTTTCATTTGTTCGATGGTGATTAACCCTGAGCGTAAACCGTCATCAATGTCATGATTATTGTAAGCCACTTGATCAGCAATATTGGTTAACTGTGCTTCTAAAGAAGATTGGGTTTTATTAAGAAAGCGTTCGCCGACATCGCCAAGTTCTGCGGCATGTTTTAATGAGCAGTGTTTGAGTATTCCTTCGCGTGTTTCAAAGCTTAAATTTAAGCCATCAAATTCTGCGTAGTTTTTTTCGAGTTGATCGATAATGCGCAAGGACTGTAAATTGTGTTCAAAGCCGCCATAGTCTTTCATGCAAGCATTTAAAGCATCCTGCCCTGCATGACCAAAAGGGGTGTGACCAAGGTCATGTGCTAATGCAATTGCTTCAGTTAAGTCTTCATCAAGTTTTAATGTGCGAGCAATTGAGCGGGCGATTTGCGCGACTTCGAGTGAGTGAGTGAGACGAGTTCGATATAAGTCGCCCTCATGATTGACAAAAACTTGTGTTTTGTATTCTAGGCGACGAAATCCTGTGGAATGAATGATACGGTCTCTATCTCGTTGAAATTCACTCCGATAAGTTGGAGATGGTTCTTTATGTAGCCTGCCTAGTGATTTTTTGGGGTTGGCGGCATAACTAGCAGTGGCTGTATTTTTCATTGGGTTTATCCCAAAACTCTTTGCAGTGCCTGTTTGTCAAAGTCACTACTGATGATGCTTTCTCCTAAAGATTTCATAAGTACTAGATGCAAGACACCATCCTGTACTTTTTTATCAATGGACATAAGTTGCTTAAATTGTGTGGCACTGATTTCACTTGGTGGATCAACAGGCAAATTTGCTTTTTTTAGTAAAGCCTTTACGCTTTTCACATCATTATCACTAATCCAGCCATGCAATTTAGATAGCTCGGCTGCCATGACCATGCCTGCTGAAATAGCTTCTCCATGCAACCATTGACCGTAGCCCATACCTGTTTCAATGGCATGTCCGAAAGTGTGACCTAGATTTAATAAAGCACGTTGACCTGCTTCTTTTTCATCTGCGGCGACGATTTTTGCTTTATGCTCGCAAGATCGGTAGATTGCATAAGCAAGTGCCTCTGGATCACGCTTGAGTAATTTTTTCATATTTTCATCAAGCCAATGAATAAACTCAATATCATTTATATAGCCATATTTAATGACTTCGGCTATGCCAGCACTTAATTGACGATCATCCAGTGTATTTAATGTTTCGGTATCAATAATTACACATTGTGGCTGATGGAATGCACCAATCATGTTTTTACCTAGTGGGTGATTGATTCCAGTTTTACCACCAACTGACGAATCTACCATAGAGAGTAGGGTGGTTGGTATTTGGATAAAGTTAATTCCACGTTGATAGCTGGCGGCAGCAAAACCAGACATATCACCAATCACACCGCCACCTAAAGCTAATAGAGTCGTTTTTCTGTCACAGTGCGCTTCCAGCATTTCTGTATAGATTTGTTCAAGTACCTGTAAATTTTTATATTGTTCTCCATCGGGTAAAATAATATCTGTATTATTTTTTTCCGTGATAAGTTGATGGGCTTGTTTCAGATATAGAGGAGCAACGGTCGTATTGGAAACACTGGCGGTTGTTTTGCCTAGGATATAGGGCTTGATAATATCTGTCTGTTTTATAAGGCCTGCGCCGATGTGAATTGGATAGCTGCGAGTACCAAGATCAACTGTGAGAGTTTTCATATGTCCAGTTTCTCCTTTAGAATATTTTTAACCTTTTTGACGATAGTATTAATTTTTTGGTTGCCAGTCATAATTACACTATCTGCTACTTCAAGATAATAAGGTTCTCTATCATTGAGTAGTTTCCTTAATGTATTTATAGGGCTTTTGGTCTGCATCAAAGGACGACTTTTGTCATAGCGAATGCGAGAGTAAAGTAGCTCTGCATTTGTTCTGAGATAGATAACATGCCCTGCTTTTTGCATATTTTTGCGGGTTTGTTCGCGTAATACGCAGCCTCCACCCGTTGCTAGGACAATATCATTCATTTGGCATAGTTCCGCGATAACTTCCTCTTCTCGATCTCTAAATCCTTGTTCGCCTTCAATCTCAAAAATGGTTGATATATCAACACCTGTGCGCTCTTCGATAATTCGATCAGAGTCATAGAAGGTCATTGTGAGTTGTTTGGCGAGGTTTCTGCCAATGGTAGATTTTCCTGCTCCCATTAAGCCAACCAATATAATATTTTTTTTCATGGTTGATTTATGCCAGTTGCTTGGCAAGGAATCAAGGTATTAGTTTGGATAAATATCTGTAAATTAAAAAAGGTCGGATAAACCGACCTTTTTAGAGCTTAGGAATGTGCCTTACTGTAATATTTCTGGCACTTTAAATATTATCTCAATATTTTAGGTGTCACAAAAATCAATAGCTCTCTTTTTATTGATTTTTTTGCTGTCTTCTTAAATATATTACCGATAACAGGAAGGTCGCCAAGCATAGGAACTTTTCTTATATCATTACTTTTTGCTTCTTCATGGACTCCACCTAATACAACAGTTTGACCATTATCAACTAAGACTTGAGTAGTGACATTACGAGTATCAATAATAGGAATACTGTTTCCTCTTGAGCTTTGGTAGTACTTATTGATTTCATCTTGTCTTACGACTAGATCCATAATGATATGTTCATCTGGTGTAATTTGAGGCGTTACTTCAAGTCCTAGAACTGCTTTTTTAAAGGCAATGGTTGTGCCGCCGCTTTGGCTTTCCGTTTCATAAGGAACTTCTACACCTTTTTCTATGACTGCTTTTCTCTTATCTGCTGTTACTACACGCGGTGATGATATAACCTCACCTTTATTTTCAGCTTGTAGAGCAGATAGCTCTAAATCAAGCAAGTAATCTTTACTTAGTAAGGAAAATGCAAGTCTTCCTGCTGCACCAACAACAGGCATATTGACACTTAGACGATCATTAAGACCAGGAACTCCAATAGAGCCTGAATTTCCACCGCTTAGGTCATTGACCATAGAGTCAGTTGCACCAATGCCTCCAGAAAAAGCACCTTTTCCACCTACTTTAGTTGCTCCAAAACGAGCACCAAGTTCTTTACCAAATTCATCAGTTGCATAGACTATTCGAGATTCGATTGATACTTGTCGAACAGGTACGTCAAGCGTTTTTACTAAAGAGCGTATATCGTTTACTCGTGATGACATATCTTGCACAAGTAAGGTGTTAGTTCTAGCATCAACTGAAATGCTACCTCTTTTAGACATTAAAGAGGCATCTTTTTTACCTTTTCCTGCTGATCGGACTAGCTTTAATAAATCTTCAGCTTTTGCATAGTTTACAACAATATATTCAGTGATTAGAGGCTCTAAATCTTGTTTACGCTTTAAAGATTGTAATTCATGCTGTTCTTTTGCCATCAACTCAGTGGAAGGTGCGACCCAGATAACATTTCCGTTACTACGCATGGCCAAGCCTTTTGACTCCAACACAATATCTAGAGCCTGATCCCAAGGGACATCTTTTAAACGTAAAGTTATATTTCCTTCCACGCTGTCACTGACAACGATATTTTTATCGGTAAAATCTGCCAATAACTGCAATACTGATCGTACTTCAATGTCTTGGAAGTTTAAGGATAGTTTCTTGCCTTTATAGTGTTTCTTTTTGTTGATAGGATTAACAGCAACCTTGCGTTTTACTTTTTTCATGGTAACAATAAATTGTTTACCATTGCGCTCTGTTGTATGAGTAAATCCAATATTGCCTATAATTCTAATTTGAGCATCTTTGCCTCTGCGGGCAATATCAACAAAAGAGGCGGGTGTAGCAAAATCAAGTACATCTATACGTTTTTTAGGTTGTTTTACCTTGGTATTTTTGATATCAATAACAATGGCATTGCCAACTTTATGAGTTTCTACAGTGGTTGCTGGTGAAGGCAAGTTAATGATAGTACGACCAGCACCATTCTGTGTTCTTCTAAAGTCAATTGATCCTAAAACTCCACCATATCTGTTAGCATTTGGTCGGTGGGCTGGTCTATATTTTGAAGCTTGAGACTGAGGGCGATGCACATAATTACTTGCTACAGCCTGGCGTTTTACACTTTTTTGGTGTTTTACGATTTTTGGACGAGTAGCAGAATTAATGTGGTCTTCAAATGTTAAAATAACATTGTTGCCCTGAATACGTGTTGTATATTTAGTAAGCTTTTTTAAAGAAACCATGACACGTAATTTTTTTGTACCACTAGCTATTTTTATATTTTTTACTGATCTGCTGTTGAGCTGTTTACTACGTTTATGCATAGCAGTAGCGGCATCAGAAAAGTCTAAAACAATGCTAGCAGGTTGTTTCATAATGAAACTTTTAGGCATACCAACCTTGCTATCAAAATGTAATCGTAATGATGATTTTCCTGATGCTTGCATTGCAGAATCAACGCTCTGTAAACGAGCTGTTGCATAAGAGCTACCAGTTGCAAGCAATAAAGCTGGTAAGCTTAAACCCAATAATAATGTGCGTGAAGCTGAAAAGCTGCGTGAAGTAATCTTCATGTTAATAACCTACTAAATATTATAATTTTTATTTTTTATTTTTTATTTTTACTTTGTCTTGGCTTTAGATATTATTCTTGGCTAAGTCCTATTGTAATATCTCTTTTTTTGTAGCCACCTAGACCATTTGGCACAGTCTCTTTCATTATCATGGTGGCATCAGTAATAGATACTATTTCACCATAGTTTTGACCCATATAGTTTCCAGTTTTAACACTTTGAACAGCTCCGTCGGGTATTTTAACAAGAGCCCACAAAGTATTGTCTTTTTCTACAGTCCCTACCATTTTTAAACTATCAAGAGGGAATCCTTCAAGAAACTCAGGTACTCTTGTTGTGTCAATATCAATGCCACTGTCTATGATCTGTTTAGTATCAGTTTCGGGGGCGAGCATAGCTATATCAAATGGATCTTTTTCATGCTCAGGGTAAACATATCTTAAATAAGGCTTAACCTCAGGTATGGGGGATATGGGTGCTGCTTGCTTTGCTCTTTCAGATGCAAAGTATTCATCCAAATCATCAATAGAGGTACTATTACAGCCAGAAAGCAAAGATAGTGATCCTATTAAACAGATTGATAAACAAACTTTTTTGGATTTCTCAGCAGAAATATTATTTATTATTTGGCTATTGTTTTTCACCCTTGGCCTCCTGATGAGTCTTCTTCATTTAAATATCGATATGTTTTTATTATTGCATGAAGTGATATGCGTGAAACTCCAGTAGTGTTTCTGATATCATTATTAGACTTGTCTTTTTTGCCTTTTTCCTTTTTTATAGGTTCAAGTTGAATATTGTTGATAGTTACTATTCGTGGCAGGGCAGACAAATCACTAACAAAACCTGCTAATTCTTCATAAGTACCTTTAGCTTTTAACTCAATAGGTTTTTCAGCAAAAAATTCTTTTTGTATTTCTGGTTTTGGTTTGAAGAGTTCAATCTCAAGACCATTACTTAAACCTTTTTCAGATATATCTAGAATCAACCCAGGGATTTCTGTATCACTTGGTAGCTGATCTTTTAGAGCACCAAAAGATGCTTGCATTTCAGCTAGTTGAGCTTTGTATGCAGGTAGTTGATTAGCACGAGCTTGTTTCTTCTCATAAATACTGCGCTTTTCTAGCTCCTCAGACTGCACTTGCTTAAGCATTTCTGTTTGGTCAACAATTACCAGTTTATATCCTGCAAACAATGTTAAGCCAAAAACAACTGCAATCGCACCAATTTTAATGGGCAGAGAGACGTTTGCGGGATCATTAAGTAAATTATTTAGTTCTTGTGTATCAATCGCCATTTTAGTTCTCCTTATCACCGCCAGATTTTAATAGCTGGGTTACATTTAAGCTAAAGTAACGCAAGCGATTATTATTATTTTTAAAATCAACTTTTATTGTGTTGAGATCAGAAGAGCTAAGCCAAGGTGAAGCATTAAGTCTATTCATATAGCTTGATACTCTAGCACTAGATTCAGCCTTACCTTCTAGTTTAATTTTATTTTCTTTTTGGCTCAACTTAGAAAGATACAATCCTTTTGGAAGTGCATTTACCATCTCATCAAATAAGTGAACAATTGCTGGTCGTGTTGATTGAAGTCTTTCGATAACTGCAATTCTATCAAGTAGTGCTTTTCTATTTGCATCAAGAGTCTTGATTTCTTTTAAGGCAATATCCAGTCGTTTTATTTCATTTTGAATATAGGTATTTCTTTGATTTTGATAAGAAATTCGACTTTCCATATAAGTGTAGCCTGCACCCACAACGAATACGCCAAAAGCAACAGCAGCAACAACGGACATAACAAATTGTTGTTGACTTTTCTTGCGGGCAGCCTCACGCCAGGGTAATAAATTAATTCCAGCCATTATTCAAATCCTCTTAATGCAAGACCAGCAGGAACAAGCATTGCTGGAATATCACTGCTAAAACGTGCTGGATTAACCTTTGAATGTAAAACTACATTTGCAAAAGGGTTAGCCAACGCGGTTGGAATGCCGATAACCTCCTGTATTTGCTCGTCAATTCCAGGTATGCTCGCACATCCTCCTGATAGCAAAACTTTATCAACTTTATCTTTTTGAGTAGATGCATAATAAAATTGTAAAAAGCGTTGTACCTGACGTACCATATTTTCTCTAAAAGGGTCTAAAACTTCAGGAATATAACCTTCTGGAAGATTGCCGTTTTTCTTTGCTAGTCCAGCTTCTGCATAAGAAAGCCCATAACGCTGAGAGATTTCTTGAGTAAGCTGTTTGCCACCAAATACCTGCTCTCGGGAGAAAACCACTTTGCCATTTTCAAATACATTGATACCTGTCATAGAAGCACCAAAATCAACAGCAGCAAGCACATCGTGCTTTTCCATATCATCGATCATCGTTCGGAATAACAACTCAACAGCATGTGATTCAAGATCGACAATTTCAACTTCCAGACCTGCCATTTCGGCTGCGGCTAAGCGTACTTCAACATTTTCTGTACGAGTGCCTGCAATTAATACATCAATCATTTCTGCTGATGTTTTAGAAGGACCTAATACTTCAAAATCAAAGTTTACTTCCTCCATGGGGTAAGGAATATATTGTTCTGCTTCTAGCTCAACTTGAGCTTCCATTTCGGAGGCAGGAATAGAGGCAGGAATGGTTATGATCTTGTTGATAGCCATTGAAGAAGGGATACCTAAAGCACAACGTCTACTTTTGGTTTTGCTATTTTTTACAGCTAAGCGTATTGCTTCACCAACTTTTTCAGCTTCATTAATATCTCGTTCAGTGGTGACACCTTCAGGAAGAGAGGACACTGCATAACTATCAACGCGATAGTCCTTTCCTTTTCTTGAAAGTTCAATTAATTTCACAGCCGAAGAGCTGATATCTATACCAAGAAGATCGCCTTTTTTCTTTGAGAGGGAAAACACAAGAATCAGTCCTATTTATTATTATTATTTAAGTTATTTTTATTGAAGAAAACTCAGTGTGCTAGTGCTTCTTCATAATTTGTGTAGTAATAGTAGCTCTCCATAAAAAATTAGTCTAGTATCTTCCTCTCTGTGGCACATACTTTGGACGGACGGTTATTTGCACAGAAAATAATTACAATAAATGCCTATTTACTTTTAAAATTAAGTACAATTCCTAACATGTCTATAATTAATAAAATATTGCGCTATATTTTTGCGCCTCTAGTTGTTCTCGGTGTATTAGGTGTGGTCGTAGTGACTGTGACCTATTTATATTATCTTCCGCAGATACCCTCTGTGAACCAGTTGAAAAATACACAACTACAATTGCCTCTTCGCGTTTATAGCCAAGAAAATAAACTAATTGCCGAATTTGGACAGTATCGTCGTCGTCCTGTTAGTTATGATAAAATCCCCAAAAATCTGCGTAATGCCTTTATTGCCATTGAAGATAAGCGATTTTATCAGCATAAAGGGGTAGATTATCGTGGTATTGCACGAGCTGTTGTGGTTGCGATAAAAAAAGGTCGAGTAAGTCAGGGCGCAAGCACTATAACCATGCAAGTGGCACGAAACTTTTATCTAACAAATAAGAGAACGCTTGATAGAAAACTGCGTGAAGCTCTGTTGGCTATAAAAATCGAAGAAGAGCTAAGTAAGCAAGAAATACTTGGACTCTATCTAAATAAAATCTTTTTAGGTAAGCGTGCTTATGGTGTGGGTTCAGCAGCCGAAATCTACTATGGCAAAAAGGTAGAAAATCTAACACTTGCACAAAGTGCCATGATCGCAGGTTTGCCAAAAGCACCATCAAAATTTAATCCCGTTATAAATCCCAAACGTGCAAAGAAAAGACGCAATTATATTTTGCTAAAAATGCTAGAGCAAAAATATATTACAAATGATGAATATCAGATAGCTTTAAAGGAAAAGCTAAGCGCAAAAATTCATAGTGTTGAAAATCAAACTTATGCACCCTATATGGCAGAAATGGCACGTGCCGATGCCATACGTCGCTTTGGTGAAGAGAATATTTATAAACTAGGCTTAAAGATTTATACCACACTTGATAGTAAAGCTCAGGATAATGCAATCAAGACATTAAGAAAGCACCTCGTAAAATATACTTTACGGCATGGTTTTCGTGGTGCAGAAGACAAGATTTCATTGGATAAGTATAAGTCATTTATTCAGCAGCAAAAGAAATTAAGAACCTATAAAGTTTATGCCGATTTATATCCAGCATTGGTAACTCAAGCTGATCAAAAAGAAGCAGAGCTTATTGTTTATCAGCAACATACCCCTATCAAATTAACACTTAAACAAATGAAGTGGGCAAGAGCCTATATTAATGAAAATAGACGTGGCAAGAATCTAAAAAGTGTCGCAGAAGTATTAAATCCTGGTGATATTGTACGTGTTCAAAAAAATGATAAGGGTGTATGGTTATTATCTCAGCTCCCAAAAGTGACAGGCGCGTTGGTATCTATGGATCCTAAAGATGGAGCTATCAGAGCCATTGCAGGAGGGTTTGACTTTACCTACAGCAAATTTAACCGAGCACTTCAGGCTAAACGCCAACCTGGTTCGAGTTTTAAACCTTTTGTGTATGCAGCAGCCTTAGCTAAAGGATATTCACCTGCAACAACGGTTGATGATAAACCACTAAACCTAGCTAACAGCTCTTGGAAGCCGCAAAACTATGGGCATAGTTTCAGTGGTCCAACCCGTTTACGTGTAGCCTTGGCAAAATCTAAAAACTTAGTATCTATTCGTCTTCTACAACAAATTGGTCTGGAATATACACTTAAGTACGCACAGCAATTTGGTTTTAAGCAGGGAACACTTTCACCCGATTTAACGCTCGCATTAGGAACAGGTTCTGCAACACCCGTTGAAATGGCGACGGCATATTCAAGCTTCGCAAATGGTGGTTATAAAGTAGATAGCTACTACATTCGTAAAATAGTTGACAGAAATAACAATGTGATTTTTGATGCAGATCCTCTGACGGTCTGCCCTAAATGTACTCCTGATGGCACTGATGATAATAAGGTCAATCATATCGCTAAGCGCATTATGAGACCTTATGTGCATTATCAAATAACCAGTATGTTGCAAAGTGTTGCTCAATCAGGGACAGCCGCTCGATCAAATAGATTAGGGCGACGAGACTTAGCAGGAAAAACAGGAACAACAGATGATCAAAAAGACGCTTGGTTCTGTGGTTTTAACCCAGATGTAGTGACAACCGTATGGGTTGGTTTTGACAAAATAAGCCCCCTAGGAAGAAGAGAAACAGCCGCAGGAGCTGCACTTCCTATCTGGATTGATTTTATGAAAACCGCTTTAAAGGGAATAAAAGATAAAGGCTGGAAACGTCCTAGAGGTTTAATCAATGTTGAACTCGATGCACAAACAGGTATGCCACCTGATGAATATACAACTTCAACAGTTGTAGAAGCATTAGTTCCAGAGCAAATACCGACAGAAGAAGAAATTATTGCATACTTTGAAGAGCATCAGGAAGATTTTCTGGAGAGGCAAGAAAGAAAACTAGCTGATGAACTGCTCAAACCCGATACAGCGACTCGTGCGCGACAAGAGGCAAGGTTAAGAGCCGAGCAAGCACAGCGAGAAGCCAATCAAAGAAGGCGAATACAAGCGCGTGAACGTGAAAATCAAAGATTACAAAGCCTCGGACTACCGACACTTCCGCCAATCCTTCCTATGAAAAGAGTCAAAGATAAACTGTGGGAAGGCGTTACAACAGAAGAGCTGTTTTAAAATATGCAAAAAAAGGGGGGGGTGGGTATCAGTAGAATCTAACGAGTAGGCTGATTTCCATGCTTATTTAATAGTTGATCTTGTATTCCAACAAAAGATAGAGTGTGATTTTTGTTGGGCTTCGTACCTCAGCACAACCTACAATTCCACATCGACATTCCCGCATGTTTTTAGCGGGAATCTTGCTATACATGCACGCAATTCATATACAAAGATCAAACAGATCCCCGCTTAAAGCATGCGGGGATGACGGTAAATAAAACATGCGGACATGACAACTGGTAAAGGGTAGCTCTCGAACAGCCTCCTAAATAGCCATTATTTTTTCCATATCAAGATTTTCTTCTATTGCATCGGCTAGACGTTCTAGTTGCTCTTCGCGTCGTTGGTTAATATCAAAACTTTCTGTGGTTTTTGCGCCTGCCCATTTTAAGATTTCTTGCAACGCCTCGCTTGAGTCAAATAGTCCGTGTAGGTAGCAGGCGAAGATTTGATTGTCATTTGAGATTGCTCCATCTGGTTTTCCATCTAAAAGTAGGGCAGGGCTTTTTAAGGCTTTGCCACTGGTTTTACCTGCATGAATTTCATAGCCTTTAACTTGAATCTTCGTGTCGGAAAGCATTAACATCCCTGTCTCGTTAGTTAGTTTCTTTTGTTTTTGTAATGTGGTTTCAAAGTCTAATAAGCATAAGCCTTTGTGATTTTTAGGGTCACCTTCTATGCCTAGAGGGTCATTGATTGTTGCTCCTAGCATTTGTAGACCGCCACAAATTCCAATGAGTTTTCCGCCATAGCGTAGGTGTTTATTGATGGCTGTTTGCCAGTCTTGTGACTTTAACCATGATAAGTCATAAGCAACATTTTTAGAGCCAGGTAGAATGATAAGGTCAGCGGCTGGGATATTTTGTAAATGAGATACATATTGAAAAGAAATATCAGGATGTAATCGTAGTGGCTCAAAGTCGGTATGATTACTGATATGTGGCAAGCGCGGCACAATCACCTTGAATTTGTGCTGATCATCTTGAATATCTTTTGCTATAGGCGTTTGTGGAACGGCATCTTCAGCATCTAAATGTAAGCCATGCAAAAAAGGTAAGACACCTAGAACTGGCTTTCCTGTATAGTTTTCCAGCCAATCTAAGCCATCTTGAAGTAGCGCAATATCGCCACGAAAACGGTTAATCACAAAGCCTTTGACTAATGCTTGCTCCGCTTTAGAGAGTAGCTCAAGCGTTCCAACTAAATGTGCGAAAACCCCGCCCTTATCTATATCAGCAATGATAATCACGGGACAATTGGCGCGCAGAGCGAATCCCATATTGGCAATATCACCTTTACGGAGGTTGATTTCAGCAGGGCTGCCAGCACCCTCGACTAAAATATGCTGGTATTGCTGAGCTAATTTATTATAGGAGTCAAAAACAACGGCGGCAGCTTTGGGTTTGTACTCGTGATATGCCAGTGCTTCAATATTACCGATAGAATGCCCTTGCAGAATGACTTGAGCACCTGTGTCTGTATTGGGTTTGAGCAAGACAGGATTCATGTGAACACTGCTCGGAATACCCGCAGCCTGTGACTGTAGAGCTTGAGCGCGTCCGATTTCGCCTCCATCAGGGGTTACTGCGCTATTGAGAGCCATATTTTGTGGTTTAAATGGGGCTACAGATAAGCCACGACGCTTAAAAACACGGCATAAGCCTGCGACTAAAATGCTTTTTCCTGCATCTGATGTTGTGCCTTGCACCATTAAGGATGACATACCCATCCCCCCCTTTTTTTAGATATTTTTATTGTTTGAAGCCTCAAAGGTCGATCCCAGATTGTGCTTTTATGCCAGCGTGGTAGGCATGTTTTATATCAGCAATTTCTGAAACCGTGTCTGCTTCATTACAAAGGGCATCACTTGCGGCACGACCTGTTATAACAACATGCTGCATGTTAGGACGCTTGTTTATATCTGAAATAACGGCATCACTATCAAGATATTTATAGTTCAAAATATAGGTTAGTTCATCAAAAATAATTAGATTATAGCTTGGGTCTGCAAGCATTCTTTGTGCTTCGGCCCAGCCTTTTTGTGCGGCTGCAATATCTTTTTCTCGGTTTTGAGTATCCCAAGTGAATCCTTCCCCCATGACTTGCCAATCAACATCAGCATGAGATGAGAAAAATGCTTCTTCACCTGTGTCAGTGCGACCTTTGATAAACTGCACTACACCAACTTTCATATTGTGACCTAATGAGCGGGCAATCATTCCAAAAGCTGAACTTGATTTTCCTTTGCCGTTTCCTGTGAGAATCAACAGCAAACCTTTTTCTTCTTTTGCGGCTGAAATATTCTTATCAATGAGTTCTTTTTTTCTTTTCATGCGTTTTTGGTGACGCTGATTTTTATCGGTCATTTATGCTGTCCTAAGTAAAATGGGAAGTATATTGTAATCAATGATTGGATACTGATATATTTCTCTTACTAAACTCATCTAAAATATGTAAAAAAGGGGGGGGTGGGTATGTACCATTTTTTATATTGTATTTATTACTCAAAATGTTATCTATGGATTCAATAACATCAAACTGTCACCTTATTCTTGGTGGTGCGCGTTCAGGCAAAAGCCGCTATGCTGAACAGCTTGCTAAAGACTCTGGTAAGGTGGTTATTTATTTGGCAACTGCAAAGGTGAAAGATGATGAAATTGCCAAGAGAGTGGCAAGGCATCAGCAAGACCGACCGAGTGACTGGCAGACAGTTGAAGAGGCTATTTATCTTGCCGATAAATTGCAGCAGTGGGCATCATCTGAGCGGATTATTTTGGTAGATTGCCTAACCATGTGGCTGATGAATTTATTATCAGATGACTCGGGTGCAGGAAATAATCAGCTTAAGACGGAGCAACAAAAACTGCTGAAAGTCTTATCACAGTTACAAGGTGAGGTAATTCTTGTTAGCAATGAAGTCGGCATGGGGATTATCCCTTTAGGTGAACTTACCCGAAAATATGTGGATGAGGCAGGTCGTTTGCATCAATCTATTGCGTCTATCGCTGAACGTGTGACTTTGATTACGGCAGGGCTTCCACTTTCGTTGAAAAAGCCCTATATTTAAAATTCAAACCTTTTTTATATGGTATAATATTGCTGAATATTAATAATATCCCACGAGAATAAAGGTATACTGCGCCTAACTGAGTGAGAGTTTTATAGAGATTGATCTATTATATGAAGATAAACTGGTTTAAATACGCTGCACCAATGACTTTTTATTCCTTAGCAGGAAGGTTAATCCCACTTTTTTGGATTGCAGCCATAGTTCTCACTACTGTTGGCTTATATTGGGGTTTTTTTAAAACGCCTGATACCATTGGCAATGGAATGAAAGAGTATTACCGTATTATTTTTGTGCATGTGGCATCAGCTTGGATGGCAATGTGGCTTTATGGGGTAATGGTTTTCTGGGCATTAATCGGTGTTATTTTTAATACTCGGCTGTCTTATATGCTGGCATCTGCAACATCAATTACTGGCACTGTTATGACTATTATTGCACTGATTTCAGGTGCAATATGGGGTAAAACGAGCTGGGGAACATGGTGGGATTGGGATCCAAAACTAACCACATTTTTAATTCTGTTATTTGTCTATGTTGGCTATATTGCATTGCAATCTGCAATTGATGATACTCGTCGTTCTGATAAGGCATCTGCCCTGTTAGCTTTGGTTGGGCTGGCGATAGTTCCCATTATATATTATGCGGTTAATTGTCCTGACCCAAATCAATGTGCTTCACTGCATCAAGAGTCATCCTTAAAGCGTGTCGAATCTAATATTTTGATTGCTATGCTGGTGACTACGCTAGGTTTCTGGATGTATAGTTTTGCAACAATATTGATGCGAACAAGAAATATTATTTTAGAAAGAGAACGCAAGACGAGCTGGGTCTCTAACTTACCTGAGGTGAAATCATGAGCGAGTTTTTTTATATGGGTGGCTATGGTGCTTATATCTGGAGTTCAATGGCAGCGGCTGCAATTTTAATGTTGTTAGAACCTGCCTTGTTAATGCTAAAAAGACGCACTGTTTTACAAGAAGTGAAACGTAATATTCGTCTTGAAAAGCGACGCACAAGAAACAAAGGCTGATTCAGTCAAAGCAAATATTAAAGCATAAATACCAAAGAAAATATCAAAGCAAATAGAGGTAAACGAATGAAACCAAGAAATAAAAGAATTATTTTTGTATTGTTGGCGCTGTTAAGCGTGGGCGGTGCTTCTGCTTTGATTGGTAAGGCCATGAAAGGGAATTTAAATTATCTTTACGCTCCCGAAGAAGTCTTAGCAGGAAAAGTCCCGAAAGATCAGGTTTTTCGTTTGGGTGGTTTGGTTAAAAAAGGTAGTTTACAGCGTAGCAAAACTTCGATGGAAGCACGTTTTATCGTGATGGATAATAGAGGTAATGAAATTACCGTTGTGACGGATAAAATATTACCTGATTTATTCCAAGAAGAAAAAAGTCAAGTTTCACGCGGTAAGATGAATGCAGAAGGGGTATTTGTTGCTGAAGAAGTTTTAGCAAAACACGATTCAGAGTATATGCCGAAAGAGTTAAAAGAAGTGTTGGCTAAAGAACATACGCCACCAACAAAAACTGGGGATAAACTGTAATGATTCCTGAAATTGGTCACTTTGCTCTTATTCTCGCATTGTCTGTTGCTGTTGTTCAGGGTATTTTTCCACTCTGGGGCTCATTTAATGGCAAACTTGCATGGACTTCAATGGCTAAGCCAGGGGCTTATGCGCAACTTTTCTTCCTCTTTATTTCTTTTCTTTGTCTGCTTTATGCCTTTATAGTAAATGACTTCTCAGTCAAATATGTTGCTAATAACTCAAATTCACAAATGCCTGCTGCCTTTCGTGCATCAGCACTGTGGGGTGCGCATGAAGGCTCGTTACTTTTATGGGCATTAATTTTATCGGGCTGGGGGGCGGCTGTTGCTTTCTTTAGCAAGGGTATTCCATCTATCATGTTGGCAAGGGTTCTTAGTGTCATGGGCTTTATCGGCGTTGGTTTTATGCTGTTTTTGCTGATGACATCAAATCCATTTGAGCGTCTGCTACAAATACCTCTACAAGGTCGTCAGCTTAATCCACTATTGCAAGATATTGGTCTTATTATACATCCACCACTTTTATATATGGGTTATGTGGGTATGTCAGTTGCTTTTTCATTTTCAATGGCTGCCATGATAGGAGGTAAGCTTGATGCGGCATGGGCGCGCTGGGCAAGACCTTGGACAAACATTGCTTGGGTCTGTCTGACATTTGGTATCGCATTGGGTAGTTGGTGGGCTTATTATGAATTAGGCTGGGGCGGCTGGTGGTTTTGGGATCCTGTCGAGAATGCCTCATTGATGCCTTGGATTATTGGTACAGCTCTTATTCATTCGCTTGCCGTTACAGAGAAGCGTTCATCTTTCAAAGTCTGGACAATTTTATTAGCCATTTTAGCTTTCTCTCTGAGTTTATTGGGTACGTTTCTAGTTCGTTCTGGGGTACTGACCTCTGTACATTCTTTTGCAAGTGATCCTGCTCGCGGTTTGTTTATATTGGTATTCTTATTAGTTGTCATTGGCTCTTCATTATTACTGTTTGCATTTCGTGCTCACAAATTACGTTCAACAGGTAGCTTTTCATTAGTCTCGCGTGAGTCAGGGCTTTTAGTTAATAACGTCATTTTGCTTGTTATGGCTGCAACGGTATTATTAGGAACATTGTATCCTTTAATTATTGATGCATTAAGTTTAGGTAAGATTTCAGTGGGTCCTCCCTATTTTAATGCCATTATGGTTCCTTTAGCACTGGTGCTATTTTCAGTGATGGGCTTTGGCTTCTTCGTTCGTTGGAAAAAAGATTCAATGTCTAGAGTATTAAAGAGAGTGTGGTTTCCCTTAACACTTAGTTTAGTCTCTGCATTTGTTTTACCAATGTTATTAGCTCAAGATCTTAAAATCATGACCATATTGGGAGTTTTTGCGAGTAGCTGGATTGCACTGGCAGCACTCATGTGGGTACTAAGCTCAGGTCGCTCTCCCTTTAAATTACCATTAGCATCTTGGGGTTCTGTAGTGGCTCATATAGGTATGGCAATGACAGTGGCAGGTATTACAGTTGTATCGCTCTATGATTCTGAAAAGGATGTGCGCCTAGAAAAAGGGCAAAGCTATGAGCTTGCGGGTTACAAATATACTTTTAATGGTGTTGAAGCTATTCAAGGTGCAAACTATAAAGCTCACCGTGCAACTATGGATGTTACCTACAATGGAAAAACTGTCACAACTGTTCACCCTGAAAAACGTGATTATGGGCCTGGCTCTATGCCGATGACCGAAGCGGGAATTGACGCAGGTTTTACTCGTGACTTATTTGTTGCCCTTGGTGAGCCACTCGGTGGAGATGCTTGGAGCTTTAGACTTTATCACAAACCATTTGTACGCTGGATTTGGTTAGGTGCTGTGCTAATGGGGCTAGGTGGTTTAATGGCCGCATTGGATAAGCGTTATCGCCGAGTACGTCGTAGATCATTAGAAGTAGCACAAGATGATGAAAAACAAACTACAAATAAGCCAAATCCAAAACTTTCTGGTGCGATAGCATGAATATGAAGTTTACTATTCCCTTGATTGTGTTTGCTGCTTTAGCGGGTTTAATGTTATTTGGTTTGACCAATGATCCAAAGCTTATTCCCTCTCCTTTTGTTGGTAAACCAGCCCCCCAATTTACCTTGCCTAGACTGTATAAACCAGAGGAAACTGTCTCAGTTAGTGATATGAAAGGCAAGGTCTGGATGTTTAATTTATGGGCCTCATGGTGTGTTTCTTGTCGTGCAGAGCATAAAGTTGTCACTCGACTCAGCAAAAAAGAAAAAATTCCAGTTATTGGTCTTAATTACAAAGACTTTGGCACGGAAGAGTATGGCAATGAAGCACTTAAATGGCTTGAAGTGCTTGGTAATCCTTATTATGCCGTTGTTGTTGATAAAGATGGTATGGCTGGTATCGACTGGGGTGTGGTTGGCGTGCCTGAAACTTTCGTAATGGATAAAAAAGGCATCGTTCGTTATAAATTTACAGGTCCTATTTATCAAAAAGCAGCTGATGAGATACTTTCTCCTTTGATTGAAAAGCTGCGCAAGGAGGAAGGATGAAGTTTTTAGCTACTCGTCTTTTATTAATTTTGGGTTTTTGTTTTTTCACTCTTCAAGCTAATGCCGTAAAAATCGAGTTTCATACTTTTGAGAATAAGCAACAAGAACAACTGTATTTACAATTAATTGCAGAGCTTCGCTGTGTTAAGTGTCAAAACCAAAACCTAGCAGAATCAAATGCAGAACTTGCTAAGGATATGCGTGAAAAAGCCTATGACATGATTATCAAAGGTGGCTCACGCCAAGATGTTGTTAAATATATGACAGATCGCTATGGCAACTTTGTTTTATATAAGCCACCTTTTATTGCTAAAACATTATTGCTTTGGGTTGGTCCTGCTGTATTTCTTATTTTAAGTCTATTTTTCCTGATTAAACTCATCAAAAAACAGCAGAAAGAGCCCATTGAAATGCTCAGTGATACTGACCGCGATTCTGTTCGCGAACTTCTAAATTCAAAAAAAGATTAGGAATTCCTCATGATGTTCTGGATTATTAGTGCGCTACTGATATTGGTTGCGTTTGCCTTTTTTCTGCCTTCTATGTTGCGAAAACAGCACTCAGATGGTGATGCGCGTCGTTCACAAAATATCTTGATTGCAAATGAGCAATTAGCTGAACTTAAAAAGAGCTTTGAAAGAAATGAGCTCAGTCAGGAGGAATATCAAAATACTCGTGATGAACTTGAATTAACCTTATTTTCTGATGTTGCAGATGAAGATATAAATTCTGTAGATAATACAAGAAAAGCCCCAGTATTAAGCATTATTATCATTGTGCTTTTTATACCCGCCCTTTCTGTTTTACTTTATCAAAAACTAGGTAGCCCTGTTTATACCACTGGCTTTGACTCAAAAGCAATCGCTGCTGAACTTAATAAGCGAAATGCCATTCCTAGAAATGCAGATGGTACACCCGACATTGATACAATGGTGTTAGGGCTACAAAAGAAACTAGAATCTGATCCTGATAACCCTAAAGGTTGGTATATGCTAGGGCGCTCTTATATGGTATTGAAGCGTTATCCTGAAGCAGTAAAAGCCTATGAGAGAGCTTATAAATTAATGCCTGATTCTGTTGAAGTGATGTTATCTTTAGCTGATTCACTGGCGATGGAAAATAAAGGAGATATTTCTGGTCGTCCTGTAGAGTTAATCAATCAAGCACTAGAAAAAGATCCTAATAATCTTACAGCACTGTGGCTTGGTGGCATGGCAGCGCGTCAAAAGAAAGAATATGTAAATGCTATTCAACGCTGGACAAAAGTTCTGAATATTATTAAAGACCCAGGTGAGCGACAAGAAGTAATTAGTTTGATTAAAGAGGCTGAGCAGCAACTTAGCCCTGAACAGCGTCAACTGGTAAAAGCAGATTTAGAATCAATAGCTACTACTACAACTGCTCTTCCCGCTAAAACCAATGGAGAAATAAAAACTGCTACAAGTGGCAAAGAATCCATAACTGTGACTGTTTCATTATCAGATGACTTTAAGGATAAAGTAAAGCCAACAGATATAGTCTTTGTTTATGCAAAAGCCATGAGTGGTCCTCCTATGCCATTAGCGGCTGCAAAAATTCAAGTGAAAGACCTACCCGTTGAGATCGTTTTAAATGATTCAATGGCGATGATACCTACCATGAAGCTATCGGCTCATACCGAAGTTGTGGTAGGTGCAAGAGTTTCTAAAAGTGGGCAGCCTGTTTCTCAGAGTGGTGATTTATACACTGAAAAAAGGTCTATAAAGTTGAGTAGTAAAGTAAGTTTGCTAATTGATCAAATTAAGTAGCAAAGAGCCTATTACCCATCCCCCCCCTTTTTTTGCACTTTTTATAACACAGAGAGCAGAGGAGTTGCAGAGTTTTTAATCGTTCCTCTGCTTGAGAGAGCTTGTTTGGTAGTAGATTAAATCTGTATTTTTGTAGGTCGGATTAGCGATAGCGTAATCCGACAAAGTACGATAGTTAGTACTCTATTACCCATCCCCCCCTGTTTTTTGCATTTTTTAGCAAGCGAATCCTTTTACAGTCTCTCCATGTGTGAATGTAAGGTTATTGTGCGACCCTTATATTTTCTCATTTTGTTTAGCTTGTTTAAGTATCTTCTTGCGTAGGCGTTTTTGCTTTAGAGGGGAAAGGTAATCAATAAAAAGTTTGCCTTTTAGGTGATCTAGCTCATGTTGAATACAAACAGCTAATAAGCCTTCAGCTTCAAGTGTGAATTTATTACCATCACGATCTAAAGCTTCTACAGTAACCGTATCTGCACGTTTAACTTCGGCATAATATTCTGGTACTGATAAACATCCTTCCTCACTGATTTCTTCCCCATCTTGTTTTGTGATAACTGGGTTTATGAAGCAGTATGGCTGATTTTTTTCTTCTGATATGTCGATCACAACAAGCTGTTGATGAACATTAACCTGAGTTGCCGCCAAACCAATGCCAGGTGCTGCATACATGGTTTCTAGCATATCATCAAGAAAGCTACGTATTTCGTCTGTAACCTCGGAAACGGGCGCAGCTTTTGTCCGCAAGCGTTCATCAGGAAATCGAATAATTTTTAGTATTGCCATTTTAGGATACCGTAAGTCAGAAAATCATGCGCCTTAATCTAGGCTTGCGTTATTATATCAAGTGAAGGTTCTTCTCCAAATAACCATACCATATTGGTGCAACACTAAAAACCGTGTGGCACTTATAATATTGAAAAAAATATAAGCAATGGTGGGTAATGTAGATAGAACATATAAAAACAAAAATAATAGAGAAAAGGGGTTTCCATGTTTTTTAATTTTCCACGCTTGGCAAATACTTCAGCATCTGTGCTAGTAATTGCTGTTCTTGGTGGGTGTAGCAATAATACATTTTCCGATCTAACTTCACCAAAATTGTCGTCACAAAATGCTTCTTCACAAAATGTTACTTCAAATACGGATAATCAGTATGATAGTTACTATGGAAGCCCAAGTAGCGGTGCTCAAAATACAAAATATCAGCCAAAAATTAAACGTACTGTTATTAGATCAGGAGCAAGTAAATCGGGAGCAAGTTTTAAAGCCAATGCTCCTAAACGTTATGTAGTAAAAAAGGGTGATACTCTTTGGGCTATCGCTAATATGTTTTTAAATAATCCAGCCTATTGGCCAGAGATTTGGGATAAGAACCAAAAATTAGCAAACCCACATCGTATTTATCCTGGTGATGTATTGTATATTTATCGAGGAGGAAAAACCGCTAGGCGTTCAAACTCAACAGTTTCTATCACTGATAAAATGGTTCCACAGATGCGAATCGAAAGAAGTGGGTTGGGTGGAAGTCCAATTTCAACACTTGCTCCTTTTCTCGTTTGGGCACATGCTTTAGATAATGACACGATTAAAAACTCACCTTATATTGCTGGGGCTGATGGTGGCTCGCTACTTTTTGAAAAAGGTCAAACTGTTTATGTTAAGAACTTATCTGATCGTCATTCAGGTGGTCGTTATGCAATCTATCATACAGACAAAAAACTAATAGACCCTGAAACAAACAATGATCTTGGCTATGAGGTTATTTATACGGGCTTTCTTGAAGTTCAAAGACCAGCTTTAAATGCTGAGGTTGCCACTGCAACGATTGAAGAATCAATTCGTGAAATCAAACCTGGTGACAGGCTTTTATTTGAAAAAGATGAGACTCAGAATTTAACTGCACCAATCCAACGACCTAGAACAAAAGTTCGAGGCTCAATTGTTTCATTATTTAATGCTAATCTTATTTCTGCTGAAACAATGGTTATAACAATTAACAGAGGTGCAAGACATGGTATGAAAGCAGGCTATACCTTAGGTGTTTATTCACCAGTTAGGCATATTAATGACCCTGTCAATATGGCAAAGAGAAAGTATAAATTTCAACCTGTTCAACCTGCAAAGATTACATTACCACCTAAACGTGTTGCTACAGCCATTGTTTATAAAGTTTTAAATAATATTAGTTATGCTGTTATTACAGGTTCTCTGAATACAGTTAAAAAAGGGTATAAGATAGGCAACCCTTAAATTATCAATTATATTCCATGAAAAAAACTGAAGTGCTTGAATCCTGGATCTCGTTATGGCGAGTTCCAGGAGTTGGTTCTGTAACATTTAAAAAGTTGCTGGATAAATTTGATACGCCTGCAAATGTTTTTTCTACAACAGCAAGTTCTTTAAAACAAGCTGGTTTTTCTGAAAAACTGGTTTCCAGCATCAAAGAAAATCAATCTGCAAATTGCGCCAAAGATGATATAGATTGGCTCAATTCTAGTCAAAATCATCACCTCATCACAATTTATTGCTCTGAATATCCTGCTCTGCTAAAGCAAATTAGCAATCCTCCACCATTGCTTTATGTGCATGGTAAGTTATCCCTTTTAAATGATCCTCAGATAGCAATTATCGGAAGCCGTAATCCAACCCAAGGAGGTTTATCCAATACCTATGATTTTTCAAAATTCTTAGGTAGTTCAGGGCTTTGTATTACCAGTGGTCTAGCACTTGGAATTGATGGCGCAGCCCATCAGGGAGCTTTAGATGTCAATAGCCCTACAATTGCAGTGATTGCGACAGGAGTAGACCGAGTATATCCCGCTAGGCATCGTAAACTAGCGCATAAAATTGTTGAAACTGGGGCAATTATTAGTGAATTTCCAATTGGCACGCAGCCTAAAGCTGAAAACTTTCCTAGGCGTAACCGTATAATTAGTGGTCTCTCACAGGGAACACTTGTCATTGAAGCCGCCAAAAAGAGTGGTTCACTCATCACTGCACGTTTGGCGAGTGAGCAAAATCGAGAAGTATTTGCTATTCCAGGCTCTATTCATAACCCGCTTTCAAAAGGATGTCATCAGCTAATACGAGAAGGCGCAAAATTAGTTGAAACAGCTCAAGATATTCTTGAAGAAATGTCTAAAGTAATTGATATGAATACAGTTGTTATTAATTCAAAATCCAACGATACAGAGCCTGAAACAATTGATTCATCACCTTTGGAAGAGGGCGGTGAACAATCTGATCTGCTCGAAAAAATGGCTTATGATCCTGTATCTATAGATGAACTTGTAATCAGAACAGGGCAAAGCCCCGAATCAATTGCCGCTATGCTATTAATCCTTGAGTTGCAAAATAAAGTTTCATCAAATGGTGGTGGAACATATACACGAATTAGCTCGTAGAGGGTTAAATCTGTACTTTTGTTGGATTGGTCTCCGCTCACTAATCTACGAGGATGATACATACGGCAATAAGCGGCAATAAGGGACAGCCATAATTTTATTCGTCATAATCTACCGTTTGTCGCTGTTTTTATACAGTATTTTATGGATGTCCTTTTAATTTGACAAACTCAAACAACTCGCCGAGCAAACCTCAAGACGTTGGATTAAAGGAATGGGACAAGCATTTAGTCCAATATCCACCTAACAAGAAATACCACTAACTAATTATAAAAAGCATTGTAAAGTGAGGCTTCGCTGTGTCTGCGATTATTTAAATAGTGAGATAATGCCACCTTTTTGAAAGCCATGAGGCACACGACTCCTATTTTTACCTTTTCAGGAGACCCAAATACATTGAGCTGAAAATTTGTAAACATGTATTTTTTACTGATAATTAGATGGATGTCCGATTTTCTTTGTCCGATTTTCTTTGATTTTCTTTCAAACAGATCCCCGCTTAAAACATGCGGGGATGACGGTGGGGTGGTACATACGGGGATGACGGCGTGTTATATTTTTGCATCACGAATACGGTAGGTTGGGCTGACGTTAGGAAGCCCAACAAAAGATAGAGTGTGATTTTTGTTGGGCTTCGTACCTCAGCCCAACCTACAATTTTGCATATCCATACATAGCGAGCCTATGATAAAAAATGCAAAAAAGAGGGGGGATGGGTTGTATAGGTTTTAGATACTGAGAATAATCTCACTTTTTAAATCAACTTGGACACAGTTTTTATCGCTTGCTTTGCGATCTATTATTAAAAACTCGCTATCATTTTCAAGTGGCATCAGGTAGTGATGCCAGACATTTTTATAGAAATTAATACCTTGTTTACCATTGCTGATAAATAGCTCTACCTTTGATTCATCTAATGTTTGTGCTGGCTTTGCAACGAGTATTAAAAATGGTGTTTGGCAAAGTGGATAAAATATTTGGCTACCATGTGGGTGATACTCCATTAAATGAGCTTTAAAAGGCACTTCAATGGCTCTTGATTTGACTAAGCTGATACAAGGTTTGCCACCTTTGTCACTGATATCTATTTCTGCAAGATCACTATAACGAGTAGCTAGACCAAAATTCATTGGAAAGATTTCCTTGGCAGATTCAAAGTCAATAACGTCACCATAGGGAGAAAACCCCTCTGCTGTTAGTTTTTTTGCAGTTAACTTTAGCATTTTGCAATCACCCCATTTAGTCTTAATCGGCTCACCCCACCATCAGGAAAAATATTTAATCGAATATGACTAACCGCGCCAATATCTTTAATTTGATCCTCAAAGTGATGCTCTTTATCCATTTCAAGTTTTTGCTCGGCTAATAATTCTGGCCAGTTTGCACTTTGAGTTTCAATATCATTGTTGCCATCATTATTACCATTATCATCACCATTAATATTAGTTAAACATGCCGCTTGTATTGAGCAACGGTCAGGGTAGTTGCCTTTAAAAAAAGCAGTATCAACAGTAATTTTTTGTAGAATTCCAGGGTGTCCCAAAGCGATTATTACCCAATCATGTCCAGGGCCTCGGCGGCGTGCTGTTTCCCAGCCATCTCCCATATTTATTCCCTTATCAGGTAATAGTAGATTACTCATCTGTCCAAAATGCTCATCACTACAGGCAATGGCTCTGCCGCCATTCAAAGCCTCTGCTAAATCTTTAACTTCATTTGCTCCGACCTGATCCCAATTGCACTGAGGTTCGCCATAAATTTTTAGCCGAGCGACACCGCCATCGGGATAAATATGTAAACGCACATGGGTGACCAGCTCAGGAAAATCAACCTCAAAGCCTTTTACTTCATCGCCATTGATGGTGGTTTTTTCTATAACAGTTTGCCAAACCGTGTTTTCATCAGAATAGGAATCATCAGGAATATAACAAGCTTCCAATGAAAATTCGGGGGGGAAGTTGCCAGTAAAGTGAGAGGTATCAATGACAATGCCTTTAATATACCCAGAGCGTGCTAAACGAATCTCACAAAAATCATGCCCAGCCACACGTTTACGTCGAGATTCCCAGCCATCCATCCACTTGCCATGATCATCAAACTTATCGGTGATAAAAACAGGGTTAGTGTCTAATATTAAACGCTCTTTTGCTGCAAAAAAATCATCAGTTGCAAAGGTAGCTTGCGCTCCTAAACGAGCTGAAGCGAGGTTGATATATTGTTTTTTAAATTTTTCAATCATTTGTTTTTACTCGAAATAGTTGAGTTAAATAGATTTGTGCAAAAAGGGAGTACTGCTACTCCCACAAAGTTTATTCTGCACCGTCAAACAATTTCTCTAAAGCTTGGCTACGATAAAAAGCTCTAAGTTATGCTCTAAGTTATAAAAAGTGTAAAAAAAGGGGGGGATGGGTATCTATAAGCTTGTTCTGAACCCATCAAACCAATGGTCGTGGCTTAAATCTGTGATTTATAATTTGATGCATTAGTGTAGATTAAGCCAATTAACTATCGTACTTTGTCGGATTACGCTATCGCTAATCCGACCTACAAAAATACAGATTTAACCCACTATCAAACCAATATTATTGGAGTGCTAATTCTCTGACAGTTTTTTAGAATCGCAAGCAAAATTCTCCTTCCAGTGTTCAGCAATAGCAATCCGTGTTGTAATCCAAACATTTTGCCTGCTTTGAATATAGTCTAAAAAGCGTGCTAATGATGCGGCACGTCCAGGGCGACCAGCGAGACGACAATGTAAACCAATCGATAACATTTTTGGCTGTGTTTTGCCTTCATCATATAAATAATCAAAGCTGTCTTTTAAATATGTGAAAAATTGATCACCGCAATTAAAGCCCTGTGCTGTGGCAAAGCGCATATCATTGGAATCAAGGGTGTATGGCACGATTAATTGATTATGATTTTCAATACTCGTCCAATAGGGAAGATCATCTGCATAACTATCAGCGTGATAAACAAAGCTACCATTTTCAGCAACTAACTTTGCTGTGTTTGGGCTACTTCGTCCTAAGTAAAAACCGAGTGGCTTAGAGCCTGTAACGGTTTGATGAATTTCTATGGCTTTTTCTAAGTGCTTTTTTTCAAGCTCCATCGGCACATACTGATAATCAATCCAACGATAACCATGACTGGCAATTTCCCAATTTGCCTTTAGCATGGCTTCAACGACTTCAGGGTTTCGCTCCAATGCCATCGCTACAGCAAATACGGTTATCGGTAGATTACGCTGGGTAAACATTCGATACAAGCGCCAAAAACCAGCTCGTGAACCATATTCATAAATCGACTCCATATTAGCATGGCGTACTCCTTGGCAGGGATCTGCCCCAACAATTTCTGATAAAAATCGTTCCGATGTATCATCACCATGAAGTACACAATTCTCAGCACCTTCTTCATAATTAATAACAAACTGTACGGCAATATTTGCATTGTTAGGCCACTGTGGGTGCGGTGGATTTTCACCATAACCGATCATATCGCGTGGGTATTTCATTTTTTCACCTAAGCTAAATTCTAATTGACTTGATTAAAAATATGTAAAAAAGTGGGGGGATGGGTTTATATGTTTTAATACTCTTTTTATATTCACCTCATGGACTCAGGTTCAATGAATAATTTTAATAAAGATATTTTCAGTTTCATTTCAGCTAGAACCTTTAGTATTCAATAACCGCTAATAATATAGGAGTTACAACACTATGAATATGATAAAACCGCTATTAATTTTAACAGCTATTTTGCTATCCACATCTTCTTTTGCGAATAGCAATAAACACGAAGAAGGCGAGAAACTATTTAAGTCTGTCTGTGCCGCATGTCATGGTTTAGGAAATGGCAGCATGGATATGAATAAACGCATTGCCCCACCCATTGCAGCAGTAAGAAAACATTATCTGGATGTCTACCCTGATGAAGCTTCTTTTATCAGTGCAATTACTGGTTGGCTTGAAAAACAAGATGAAAGCAAAAGTTTAATGCGAGGAGCAATTCGACATTTCAAAATAATGCCACCTATCTCTGTTGCAAAAGAAGATGCTGTAAAAATTGCTGCTTATATTTATTCAGGAGATGTAAAAAAGCCAGAAGGTCTTGATCAGCATATAAACGAAATGCACAAAAAAAAGGAAAAGACGGGTCAGACTATGCAAATGCAAAAAGGTCAAATGGATCACGCCAACCCTATGAAAATGCAACATGAAAAAATGATGGGTCAGATGAAAAAAGCTATGCAAGGCAAGCTAAGAAAGAATGCCATGCTGATGCAAAAACTTAATTTATCCCCTCAGCAGAAACAGAAAATGCAGTTGTTAATTGAACAGAAAAATACAATTGTAAAGCCATTAAAAAAAGATTTACAGCAGATTAATCAGCAGATTCGCCTTTTAGATACGACCAACCCTGATTACAAAAAGATGATTTTTTCATTAGCTGATCAAAAAGCTAAACTTATATATCGTATGGTAATTGAAAAAGGAGAAAAACGTATGGAAATTGAATCTATACTTAACCCTGAGCAACGTGCCCAGTTTTTGAAAAATAGACAACAGCACTTTGGAAATAAAATAAAATAAAATAAAATAAAATAAAAGGAAAATTAATATCAATGAAAAATATAAAAGTACTTTGGACAGTAATTATTTTATTACTCTTAATCCTAGGAGCTTTGGGATTTATTATGACAAAAGGCAGTGTCGGTGAAGTTGTTGATGGTCGCACCTCTGTCGTTTTGACCCAAGATGAGCGTAATTTAGTCTTAAGTGAAATGCGTGCATTTTTAGTGAGTGTGCAGGGCGTAAGTCAGGCAATTACTGAAAAAGATTTAGATAAAGTTGCTAAGCTTGCACATGAAGCGGGGATGGCAGCAGAGCTGAATACACCAGGAGAATTATTGCGCAAAATCCCAGCTGCCATGAAATCTCTCGGCTTTGGAACACGCGGATTATTCGATGATATTTCAGCAGCAGCTAAAGCGGGCAAAGACCCAATAGAACTACGCAAGCAGCTTGATTCTCTTATGAATAACTGTATCGCCTGTCACACTGCATTTAGGTTGCCAGAGCCTTTATAGACTCATTTAGATTCAAAATCAGGTAACCCAATAATTCAACTTGAATTCTGTTGGGTTACCTTGTCTTGCCTTATCTTATCTTGGCTTAGCTTAATTATGAGCAATGTTTAGCCCAGAATGCCTTAATAAGGCATCGACGTTTGGCTCTCTGCCACGAAATGCCTTGAAAGATTCCATAGCAGTGCGTGAGCCTCCCACTTCAAGTATTTCTGTGAGGAATTCTTTGCCTACTTGTTGATTAAACAAACCTTCTTCTTCAAAGCGTGCAAAGGCATCAGAGGATAAAACTTCTGCCCATTTGTAGCTGTAGTATCCTGCTGCGTAGCCACCTGCAAAGATGTGTGAGAAGCCATGCTGAAAACGATTAAATTCAGGTGGAATAACTACCGCAATATGCTCGCGAGTTTTATCCAGAATGGCTTTAATTTGTTCTGCGCTAGTGACGCTGGGGTCTTCGTGAATTCGCATATCAAAAATAGAGAACTCTAGTTGGCGCACCATGCCCATTGCCGATTGAAAGTGTCTAGCCGCCTGCATTTTATCGAAGAGTTCAGTGGGTAGTTTTTCACCTGTTTGATAGTGTGCGGCAAACATATCTAAGGCTTCACGTTGCCAGCACCAATTTTCCATAAACTGGCTGGGCAGTTCGACAGCATCCCATTCTACGCCACTAATTCCAGATATATCGAGATAATCTACCTGTGTCATCATGTGGTGTAAGCCGTGTCCAAACTCATGGAAAAGTGTGATAACTTCATCGTGAGTAAATAAGGCGGGTTTGTCGCCTGCGGGTGGAGCTGAATTGCAAGTCATAAAAGCGACAGGAGTTTGTAAGCCGTTTTCTTGTTCAGAGCCTGTTTTAAAGCGGCTACAGAAATCTGCCATCCATGCACCACCACGCTTGTGTTGACGAGCATAGAGGTCGAGGTAGAAACGTGCTTTTAACTGTTTATTTTCATCATAAATTTCATAAAAGCGCACATCTTCATGCCAAGTATCTACATCTTGATTTTGCTTAATGCTAATTTTATATAAGTTCTCAACAAGCTTGAAAAGCCCATTAAGAACACTATCAACAGGAAAATAAGGTTTTAAATCTTCATCGCTAATGGCATAGCGTTGTTGTTTTAATTTTTCACTGACATAGCCAGCATCCCAAGCCTGTAGGTCTGAAATGTTTAATTCTTTTTCAGCAAATTCACACAGTTCCTTGTATTCTTTTTTAGCAAAAGGAAGTGATTTCTCGGCAAGCTCATCCATAAATTCTAAAACTTGCTTGGGTGATTCAGCCATTTTGCTATCAAGAGATAAATCAGCATAACTACTAAAGCCAAGCAAAGCTGCTTTTTCTTGTCGAAGTTGCAAGATTCTGCCCATATTTTCACTATTATCTAGCTCAGGATTATCACCTTGATCAGATGCCCTAGTAGTGTAAGCTCGATAGACTTCTTGGCGCAATTCACGATTATCGGCATAGCTCATAACCGCATAGTAAGATGGAAATTCCAGTGTGAGTAACCAGCCCGATAAGTCACGTTGAGCTGCGGCTTGTTTTGCCTGCTCTAATGCGCTATCTGGCAAACCTGCGAGCTGTTTTATGTCACTAATCTCTTTGCTCCAAGCATTAGTGGCATCTAGCACATTGTCTGAATATTTTGAGGTGAGTGTTGATAACTCTTTACTGATCTCTGCAAAACGCTGTTTTTTATCTTCTGCTAAATCTACCCCTGATAAGCGAAAGCTTTTCAGTGAATCTTCAAGGCTTTTTTGCTGAGCACTATCTAGGTTTAATGCTTCTTGATTATCTTGAATTTGCTGCAATGCTAAAAATAATACTTTATTCTGTCCAATTTCAGTGCTGTATTCACTCAGTTTGGGTAAACAGGCAGTGTAAGCATCACGCAATTCGGCTGTATTCAACACGCCATTAAGGTGGCTCACTGGCGACCACATACGCTCTAGCTGATTATCCATCAACTCCAGTGGGTGAATTAAATTATCCCAGCTATATTGTGTATTTTTTTCTAGCAGTGTTTTGGTTAGCTTGCGCCCCTGTGCTAATAATTCATCTAGTGCAGGTTCAATTTGCTTGGCTTTGATTTTGCTAAATTCTGGTAAGTCTTTGATATTTAATAGAGGTGATTTCATAGTTTATTTTTTTGTAGTAGGTTAAATCTATTTTTTTAGATAGCTTATTTGTTTTTAATGAGTGTCAGTTTATCATTTTCAAGACCTAATACCATTTCACCTGAAATAATCTGGGCAAATTCATTATTGACCAGTTCACCGCGCCAATCATCTGATAAGCGATTCTTATGCGCTTGTACCATTGTCGCAACCTGCTTTCTGGTTGCAATTGCGGCAGCGGTCAATCCATGTTTTTTCGCCTGTAGCTGAATCACTAACATAAGCAAATCAATAAGTAGATTTTGATTTGCAGTTGGTTTTTTACTTCTCGGAGGTATTGGCCATTCTGATTCAGGCAAGCTTTGAGCCTTTTTAATTAAAGAAAGCCATTGTTTATGATGCTTTTTGATTTGCGCAGGATTTATCCCCCGTATATCTCCAATAGCCTCAGGTGAAGAGGGTTGCTGTCGTGCAAAATCAAGCAATATGTCATCACTTATTATCCATTTTCTAGGAACATCTGACTTTTCAGCTTTTTCTTCTCGCCAGCTCGCAAACTCCCTTAAAACAGCAAGCTGTTGACTATTTAATACCTGATTACCTCGAACCTTTTTCCAGCGTTCTCTGGGGTTAAGAGCGTAAGTCTTAGGATCAACCGCCCGCGAAAAATCTTTATTAAGCCAGTTGAGGCGATTTCTTGAAGTAAGTGTTTCAAGCATTTTTGGATATATCTGTGCCAGATAGCGAACATCATCAATAGCGTATTCAAGTTGTATCTTTTTGAGTGGTCTGCGAGTCCAGTCAGTACGTGATTGAGTTTTGCTAAGCTTCACATTAAGCATTTGCTCAACTAATCGCGCATAACCCATTTGATCACCATAGCCTAAAACTGATGCCGCTACTTGTGTATCAAATATAGGAGCAGGCATAACTCCTGTGACCTGAGAGAGAATTTCAATATCTTGATGAGCAGCATGAAAGACTTTCGTGATGTCAGGATTGCCCAACAGATTATTTAAAGGCGTTAAGTCATCAATCAATAAAGGATCAATACAGGCACGTTTACCTTCCGCCTCTATTTGTATTAAACACAGCTTAGCGTAATAAGTTTTCTCGCGTAAAAACTCAGTATCAAGCGCGACCCATGAGCTATTGCTTATTTTTATAGCAAATTCCCTTAGCTTTTCTGTGGTATCTATATATTCAAACAAACTGACCTCCATGCGGCGCAATAATATAACACGAGCATAAACTACTGTTTTTAAATAAGGAACTGTTTTATTTTACTAAAGATAAGTATTTAATAATATTACGATATTTTTCCCTTTGTTGACATTAGTTAAAAATCAGCCCATTCTTAATTTGTTCACAGAATTCCTCCAACCGCTAGGAGGAATATGGTCGGCACAAGGAGGATGCTCCCCCATAAACCGACAACAAAAGACCCATTCTAACGAGTGGGTCTTTTTTTATGCCTATCATTCATATTCGTCATTCCCAAATGTACCACTCACAAAGAGGGGGGATGGGCAGCATAGATAATAGATACCCATCCCCCCCCTTTTTTTAGACTTTTTTTTAACACAGAGAACCGCAGAGGTTCGTAGAGACGCAATGCATTGCGTCTCTACTGTGTTTTAAATGCTATAACTTGCTAGGTTGGCAACCTGTTGCTTTACATTCTCTAATACGGTTTTGAAGCTCGTTTGTTCGCTCTATGGTAAGTTTTGTTGTGCAGCTTAAGCTAACAAAAAACATGCCGTTTCTTCTGAAGCTACAGTTATTATTGCGTTTTTTTATCCATTGATGCTGAGCTGATCTGAGTTTTCTTCGTCCATTTTTTCTAAGGGCTTTTTTTAGTTTTTTATAAGATGAATTTAAGTCTTTGTCTGCTTGTTGATAGATTTTATTTAAACAATATAAGCTATCAAAGTCATCTCTAGGGTTATTACAGTTGTCTGCTATTGCTGTGTTTGTTAAAAACATTAAAGAGATTAAAATTATATATTTGTTCATTTGGGGATTTTCCTGTAGTGGTTAATAATTAATCATAAGAGTGTAGATTATCAAAGATAATGTTGGAATTATACAAATTTATACTAGAAATAATTGTGGTGAAAAATAATTGGATTTGATCAGGGTTTCCTTGAGTATGGTAGGTTAGGCTGACGTTAGGAGGCTCAATAAAAGATACGGTGTGATTTTTGTTGAGCTTCGTACCTCAGCCCAACCTACAATTTTGCATCGTCATCCCTAAATGTACCATCCACATCGTCATTACATGCACGTAATTTATACACCAAGTTCAAACAGATCCCCGCTTAAAACATGCGGGGATGACGGTGTGGGTAGCACATGCGGGAATGACGGTGTGTTATATTTTTGTGTCACGAGTAGCACAGCCTCCTAGGAGGCTGTCTGAGAACTAGGATTGAAACGAAAATGCCAGAAATATTATAAGGTGGGCTTATCAAAAGAGGCGAATAGTTATTCTATTTAACGAATTTGATAAGCTCAGATTATGATGTTTATGGGATTTGCAGTCAATTCTTAGTTCTCAGACAGCCTCCTAGATAAAAAGTGTAAAAAAGGGGGGGATGGGTTGCATAGATAATAGATACCCACCCCCCCTTTTTTTACATTTTTTATGCTTATATCATAGATATCAGCTATTCTTGCTGTAGTACTAAATTAATCAGTTTTCAATAATCCCTATTAACCCCAATAAACAGCAGTCTGTTTCTATGCCAAATAACCAGCTTCCGCTAATTTTCGATGGTCATAATGACCTGTTATCACATCTTGTCGCTTTTAAAGGTAAAGATTTAGAATCACTATTTTTAGAGGGATATGATCGCGGTCATCTTGATTTGCCACGTATGATAAAGGGTGGTTTCGGTGGTGGGATGTTTGTTCTCTGGGTTCCTTCGCCTATTAATAGGGGGGTGAGTGATGAGCCTCAGGATATGGTGGGTGATGAATATGAGTTACCGCTTGCTGCTGAAATTTCGGTTGATATTGCCTTGCCTAAAGTGCTTGAGCAGCTTGCTTTATTGGCTCGTATTGAGCGACGCTCTCAGGGTAAATTAAAAATCTGTACCACAGCAAGTGATATTCAAGATTGTATTAATACTGGTGTGATTGCGGCTGTACTTCACATGGAGGGCGCGGAAGCTATTGATGATAAGTTAAATAATTTAGAGGTTTTGTATCGGGCAGGTGTGCGTTCTATTGGACCTGTATGGAGTCGTCCAACAATATTTGGCTCTGGCGTTCCTTTTAAGTTTCCATCATCACCTGATACGGGTTCTGGTTTGACAGATTTAGGCAAAGAGTTGGTGAGTACTTGTAATCAAATGGGGATGGTGGTGGATGTTTCTCATATTACCGAGAAAGGCTTTTGGGATATAGCTAAACTCAGTGATGCACCATTGGTAGCGACACATTCTAATGTGCATGTTATTAGTCAGCAAGCGCGTAATCTTACTGATAAACAGCTTGCTGCTATTAAAGAAAGCGAAGGCATCGTAGGGGTTAATTTTGTTACTGCTTTTCTTCGCCCTGATGGAAAAATGTCTGCTGAAACAGGGCTTGATGTTATATTAAAGCATTTGGATTATTTGATTGAACGGATAGGCGTTGATCATATTGGTTTTGGCTCTGACTTTGATGGCGCATTAATTCCTACAAAAATGAAAGATGTGACAGGGCTTGTTGATTTACGCAAAATAATGCAAAATCATGGTTATGATGAGGCAACAATGCTTAAGCTATGTCATAAAAATTGGTTAAGGGTGCTAGAAAAAACATTAAAAAACTGATGAAATTTATAATTTCTGCTACATTTAAAAGGCTGTTTGGATTTTAGTTTTATACAAAGGAGAAATAAGAAATAATGAAGATTTTTAATAAACTACTTTTAGGTGTTGTCACCTTAGCCTTTTTGCTTATGGCAAATATTGGCTACTCAAAAACACCAAGCAATATGCTGGTGATTGCAACCAGAATTGATGATATTACAACGCTTGACCCTGCACAGTCATTTGAAATAGCTGGCTCAGATTTGTTGCGTAATGTCTATGGCAGATTAGTTAATTTTGACCCTGCCGACCTGAATAAAGGCTATCAACCCGATTTAGCAGAGAGCTGGACGGTTTCAGAAGATGGTAAAACCATTACTTTTAAAATGCGTTCAGGTATTAAGTTTCATTCTGGCAATCCAGTGACTGCAAAAGATGCAGTATTTTCACTGCAAAGAGCCATCAAGCTTAATAAAACACCTGCCTTTATTCTTACTCAGTTTGGTTTTAACGCCGAAAATGTTGAGCAAACCATTAAGCTGATTGATGATATGAGTTTTTCAATCACAACTGATAATAAATATGCAACATCATTTGTATTAAACTGCTTTACCGCAACCATTGGTGCGATTCTTGATCAAAAAGTTGTCATGAGTCATGAGAAAGATGGTGATATGGGCAATGATTGGCTGAAAACAAATTCAGCAGGTTCTGGTGCTTATTCCGTGGTTAATTGGAAGCCTAATGAATCCTACACATTAAAATCTAACCCTGATTTTTATCTCGGTGCGCCAGCAATGAAGCGTGTGATTGTGCGTCATATAACAGAGTCTGCAACACAGCGTTTATTACTTGAAAAAGGTGATATTGATATTGCTCGAAAACTTAACCCTGATGATATTGCAGCGGTAACAGGTAAAGACGGCATTGCAGTTGATAGCGAAATGCGTGGTCGTATCATGTATATTGCATTTAATCAAAAAGACCGCGTATTATCTAATCCAAAAGTTGTTGAGGCTTTGAAGTACCTTATTGATTATAAAGGTATGCAGGATTCATTTTTGAAAGGTCAATACATAATTCATCAGGCTTTCTTGCCTAAAACTTACCTAGGTTCAATAGATGACAAACCTTTTAGCTATGATGTTGATAAAGCCAAAGCCTTGCTCAAAGAAGCAGGAGTTGCTGATGGAACTAAGCTAAAAATTAATGTGCGAAATGCTCAAGAGCGTATTGAAATCTCTCAGTCTATTCAAA
>Ga0256840_1000612_pt1 | contig 35949 bp, 35 predicted proteins | sample 355202metaG_FD_185969 | JGI IMG/M metagenome (GOLD analysis project Ga0256840, IMG submission 185969) | Hydrothermal vent microbial communities from Mid Atlantic Ridge, Atlantic Ocean - 355-202 | ecosystem: Environmental > Aquatic > Marine > Hydrothermal vents | place: Atlantic Ocean: Mid...
GTGTTCAGATCCTTCATTGCCTTTATTTTCCTCTCGCGATCGCCTTTGACCATCACTCCGTCGGCGAAGTCCGCCAGGCCGTCGAGGTGAAGGAGGCCAATTGTGAAGTAAAGCGCGATAACCGCTAGGACGTTCGAGAGGGGAAGCCTTAAGTAGAGGACGAGCATTGGGAGCGCTGAACTAACCAATGCAACGAGTGGAAAGGCCCAGAGCTCCTCGCGGGCTTTTTCGAAGTCGCTCATGACTGGCACCCGTGTCAAGAACGGCAGGAGGTTCCTCATGGCCAGTCCGCCTCCGATTCGAAGAGCCTCGTCATGCAGCCCGCTATGAAGCCACCTATTGCGTCGTCGAGGAATGGCGGTAGCCTACTCAAAACCCCTGGCTTCTTGGTGTCGTAGTAAAAGAAGTTGAAAAGGGCCATTTTACCGCCGATGTATTCCGCTATGCTTATCCCAATAAGTTCATCGGCGACTAAGTTCACCGGATCGCCATCAACCCGGAAGTTTTCCTCGAGCAGGAGCGCCGCCATGAGAAGGGACTGAACGTTAATGTCGTCAAGATAGCGGAGCATCGTCTCCTCCAGCAGTTCTCTAACGTCTCCGGCATTTTCGCCGATGTAGAGCTCCATCGCGGTATCGAGCATCTTTTCAAGGGTTATTCCACTGGATTCGAGGAGTTCAATGAGTTCCATTATAAAAACCCCTCCTAAAGCTTGTACCCAAGGCCGAGGATTTAAGTTCTTTTAGGTAATCTCCAAGTGGTATGAGCTTTTCATCTTTGATGTCAAGAGTGTAAAATCTGATATCTAGGGTTGGATACACTTGTTTCACTATTTTTATGAGTTTGGCAAACTCCTTGGCATGGAGGAATGCTGTAATTGGCTCAACAACAACCTTAACATTTCCTTGAGATTGCTCGTATTTTCTAAGAGTCTTGTGGATCTTTCCAAAACCTTCTTCAAATAACGTCTCGAACTCATAATTCTCATTGTTAAAGCAGACATCAACAATAGCACCATTTTTTGGTTCTTCAGTCTTTATAAGATCTTTTATGAGTTTCCAATTTTTTCTTTTGCCTTTTGGCATCATTCCCTTCTTTTCGAGTTGTTTTATCAGCCAGCGAACAATGAATGCTTTTCCTCTTAGATGTTCTATGCTTTCATTCTCTCCTGGTTTGACGATACCCAAGATGTTGTAGTATTCATCCCCAATCTCCTTAAGCTTCTCTTCATATTTGTCTTTACTCGCGTTAAGAACTGCATCCATTGAAACATTTGGGGGAGTTTCTCCTTTGAGATCCACGAATCCAAAAAGTAAACCTGCAAGTTTGAGTTTTTCTTCAAACGAAAGTCTCCTAGGTATTAACTTAACAATTTTAGCTCCTAGGTGGAGCCGGCTCCAGTTTATTTCATTCAAGAGTGTTGCATATTCTTCAAAGATTTTGTCATTTTTGGTATAAAAGATCACAATCCCTTTCTTCTTTGAGAAAATTGCCCAGAGTCTATCAACCAAAGACTCTTTATCAATCTTAATCTTTACGTCTTTAGCATCCAGTTCAATCAGAAAAAGCTTTCCTTCATCAAGCCATTGTTCAATTTCCCTTTTGTTCCAATCTTCTCTGAGTGTAAGCTTTTTGACTTCTGGATATCCACCATGCTTTTCTCTGTAGATCCTAAGAATGAGGGTTTCAAACGTCTGGATGTAACTATCATCTTCATAATCCTTGAACAATACTACAAGCGGCTCAACGTCTCTAACTTTCCGGGCACCATTACCGAATAAGAACTCTAGCGGGTCTTGAAGTTCTTCCCAGCTAACTTCCTCTTCTCCACTCCCTGTCTGTGCTTCGACTGCATAGGATGCCTTAGTAATCTCCTCTTGAGGCTGGATTGATTCCATCAATTCTTTATTAATCTCTGCAACACTTTCCCTTCGAGCCTGAACAGTAGGCTGGGCTGAGTGGTGAATTAATCGGGGAGTTAAAACTTCCACATTCAATGAAGCCATCTCAAAGGACATTGAGGGCTTTTGAAAAACAAACTTGGGAATAAAAACTTTCCTTCCCTGCTTACTTATTGAGTAATCAATGTCAAGTCTGCCTTCTGAGAATTCAATAATTGACTTTAAGAGCTTAACGTTTGGGATTACAAGAGTACGAGTTTTTTTCCTGATTGGAAAGCTTGTATCGAGCTTAAAACCTAAAAACTCGAAAGCTGGAGGAAAAACCCTAAACTCTGGAACTATAAGCTGGTGTTCTTTCTTCTCTCTTGGATAATCTAAAGCTAATGATGCTGTTTTGAAAGATATAGCTGGCTCCCTCAAGTTGAGGACAGGAACCATGATGTTTTTCTCAATTTCTTTTGAAATCTCCTGAATTTGAGTTCTATCTTCTGTGCTCTTCTGGAGTTCCGGTTGTACAGGTGGCGTTTGGAGAGGTGGGACTTTGGAAGATTCTGTTTGTTTCTGTTTCTTAGCTTTTCTTCTCTCCCTTTCTCTTCGTTCTTCATAGTAATCCTCCCTGAATGCTCTCTTCGATTCTTGTTCTGGCATTATAACCACCGTTCTACCTCTTTTACGAAATTATCATCGTAAATCAGCACATCTGGTTCTTTTGCCGAGATTATCCTTGACAATCCTAAGAACAGTCTCGGACCAACTGTGTCAAGAAATTCTGGAAATGAGCATTTTGCTTGTTCGTGAATATGCTTGTAGTAGCTTGGTGAGTATTTATTCCAGTACTCTAAAATGAAAACGCCATTAATTCTCAGATAATACTCAACTCCATATTCGTCGAGTCTCTTCAAACCAGATATTTTTGAGATGGTATACTGGGGAAGCAATTTCTCAACGAAACTTATGTAATCTTGCCTTAAGTTCTCAACTTCTGGAACAGCATAAGCAAGCACCTCTTTAATTTGGGATGGATATATGTCAGCGTGGTTAAGCATCCAAATTCTATCTTGTGAGACGTCAAAGAACAACCATAGTCTAATTTGCATCTGATATAAATTATTTGCAATTCCATCAACTTTGTGTCCCCAAATAGTATAATTCTTTTTGATCTCTTCACTTTCAACGTCTGGAACAAAAATCGGCTCAAGTCCTAAAAAGTCTTTTAACTCTTCAAAATTCTCTTTTAGCTTTGGATATGCTGCGATAATATATTTCCAGTGAAGGCCCGCAGTGCTTATAACAAAGAATGTATAGTAGTTGTGGTTTGCACTGAAAGAAACACATGCCTTATAAAGGTCTTTTAATATGTCCAAAAGTTTATTTGGATCTTGGAGAATTTCATTGACTCCTATGTTATGTTGAGTTTCGATTTTGGCTTTTCGAAGAATTGTACTGCTAGCTTCATTGAGTCCCTTTATCATTCTCAAAAAGCTTATCTCTTTTTCATCTTTGGATTTTATTCTAACAGCCTTGAGTCCTTTCTCACCTACTTCTCCCACTGCAATACTAAACTCCCTCGGCTCGACATAAATGCCAAACATCAATTTAATTAGCTTTGCAAGGCTTCTCTCCTTGTAGTTTCCGTTCTCATCAATGCCACCAACGAAGAAGGGCAGGAGCCTCTCATCATTATCCTTCACGGCTTTTAAAGACTTCCCGACGTATGGAAGGAGCTCATTCCTAAGTTCTAAAAGTGCTGTGGTAGATTTATAAATTGGCACAATGTATTCTTTAATGTAATTCTTCCAAGCCTCAACATCCCAATAGCGGAAGTTTGGAATCGTATCATAGTAGCTTCCCATATTACATCACCTGGTAGAAACACACCAGAAGAGAATTTAAACATTTCTCCGAGTTTTGCACATCATAAAGACTTCTTTTGTTCCAGCTGGCATTGCTCTCTATTTCTTGCTTTTGGCTCTCAATCATTTCTCATTCTCTCACCAGCCTGAACTTCAGCCACCAGTAGGTCTCGCTCTCATCCACCTTCTGCGGCTTCAGCTCAAAACTTCCCTCAAACAGCGGGCATTTTAAGACCACCGTGTGGAACTCGGCGAACTCGCCGACCGGGTCAACGCCCGGGTTTTCGCTTAGGAATTCTTCCAAATCATCAACCGAGCGGAAGGTGTAGCCAAGCCATTCCCTTCCCAGCTTCTCCTTGTTGACGGCTATTATCGAGTATTCAAAGCCAGTTTTCAGGATTTCCTCGGCGAGTTCTCTCGTGCTCCTTCCCCAGGGGGGTTCGAAGGGCTTCACCCCCGCTTCTTCCGCAAAGTGTTCAATCCACCTCAGGTGGTCCTCCAGCGGGACGTCGCCCGCTATGAGGTAATCAACGCCGAGAGCTGAGATGAACTCCGCCAGAGCCTCACTCCCTTTGGCCATGTCGAAGGTGAGGAGCTCCTTTCCCATAGCCTCGGCCAGCGTTTTTAATGCTTTAAAGTTCTCCCAGTGGGGCGAGAGACCGATGGTCGTTTTCAATGCGAGCAGGTAGGGAACTTCGATCCTGTTTTTCTCCGTCAGATGGAGAGCATAGAGTCCATCCTTGCCGCCCGAGAAGAAGGCAACACCCCTCACACCTTCCCCTCCGTTCTGAGTACTTCAAACTCCTCCCGAAGAATCGAGAGCTTGGTTCTGTTCACATAGGGTATTAAGGCACCACAGTCGAGACAAAGCCATACTCTCCCGTACACGGCTTTGGTAAAAATCCCCGTGGTTTTGCTTTTCCAGGGCGGGACCCAGAAGTACGTCGAGTGTCCGTACGTTTCAACTTTACTCGGAACCATTCTGCCCCCGCAGAAGGGACACTTCCTCGTCTCTACCATGGAAACCACCAAACCTATAAACCCCCTGGACTTTTTATCCATTATGCTCCTGAGGTTCGGGCAACTCAAGAAAGTCGGTGGGGTCCACATAAACCCGTCAAATCTTAAAGTAATTCCGTTAATCCTCCGCGACTGGAGGGATTTCCTGAGCTTGGACGAGAAGACATATGGGGTCTATGCAAGAACGATATACAACCCGATGGAGAGATTCCTCGTCGTGAACGGGGAAGATGAGAGAAAAGCCCGGGAGCTGGAAGGCCTCTACCGCGAGCTCCTCAAAGACCCCCTACGGTTCTGCCGCGAGGAGTACTACCGCTATCAGCTCAGGGTGGGCGAGTTCGATGGCCTTCCCTTCGCCAACGGCTGGGTTGGTTCAGGGGTTGTCCTTGTCGGCGAAGCGCCGGGAAGGAAGGGCTGCGGAAAGACCGGGATATGCTTCTACCGCGACGCCTCGGGCATGTTGCTTAGGAAGACGCTCTTCACTCTGAGCATCAACCCGGACTTTCTTTACATCACCAACGTCGTGAAGTGCAACCCGCCAGATAACAGGCTGAGGGGCTTCGGCGAGGGCGAGCTTGAGCTACTCGCGAGGGAACTTGAAGCCCTGAAGCCGAGGACCATCTTCGCCATTGGCAGGACGGCCGAAAAGGCCCTGAAACGGCTCGGCTTTGAGTTCACGTACCTCAAACATCCAGCCTGGTACGTGCGGCGCGGAATCAGAGAGCCGAACGAGGGGATGCTGGAGGAGTATTCTGCCATAGGGGAGGTTTTCGGAGAATGGGGGTTCTGACGGTTTTCTTCCTTGCACTGCTCTGGGACTTGCTCCTTGGAGAACCGCCGGCGAAGCTTCACCCTGTGGTGTGGTTCGGAAAGATGGCGGGCTTTCTTGACAAAAGGTGGAAAAGAAAAAGCCCTCTCCGGGATTTTCTCGCAGGGACATTGGTTGCTCTCATCGTTGTCATCTTTGCCTTAGCTCTCTCGCTCCTCCCGTCTTATCTTCCTTTCCCGCTCAACTATGCTTTGGCCGTTTACCTCCTCAAGAGCTCCTTCGCGATTAGAAGTTTATACGAGCACGTGGCAAGGACCGTAACTAGGAAGGTCGAGGAAAAGAGGAAGGCCGTCTCGATGATAGTGAGCAGAGACACCAGAGCTCTCGATGAGGCCCACCTCAACTCCGCTTCGATAGAGAGCCTGGCTGAAAACCTCAACGACTCAGTAATCGCCCCGCTGTTCTACTTCCTCCTCTTTGGCCTCCCAGGGGCCTTAATCTACCGTGCGGTGAACACTTTAGATGCTATGCTCGGCTACAGGAACGAGCGCCATGAATATTTTGGCAAGTTTTCCGCCAGGTTGGATGACATCCTCAACTTCATTCCGGCCCGATTGACAGTTCTTCTCTACCTCCCGTTCGGCGGACGGAAAGTTTTGAGGTATTACCGCCTCGCCAGGTTCAAGCTCAACTCCGATAAGCCGATAGCTGCCATGAGTGCAGTCCTTGGTGTCTGGCTGGAAAAACCCGGCATTTACCGCTTTCCAGGCAGGACTCCAGAGAACGATGATATCGGGCGAGCCCTGAGGGTTTATTGGTTCATCGTTGCTGAATGGGTGATTATCATTTCCCTACTCTTTGCAACGGAGGTGTTCCCATGCTTGAGCCCGTGAAGTTCTCGACCTACCACGGCGGAAGCAGGGAAGAAGGTTTGCTGGACTTCTCGGCCTCGCTGAATCCCTATCCTCCGGAGTGGCTCGACGAGATGTTTGAGCGCTCCAAAGAGATAAGCGACAGGTATCCTTACTACGAGAAGCTTGAAGAAGGGCTTGCCGAGCTGATAGGGGCACCTCTAACCCTAACGGCCGGCATCACCGAGGCGCTCTATCTAATCGGCATCCTCGCGCTCCGCGGAAGGAGGGTGATAATCCCCCGCCACACCTACGGCGAGTACGAGAGGGTTGCGCGGATTTTTGGGGCAGAGGTCGTCAAAGCTCCCAATGAGTCAGAAAGGCTGGCGGAACTCGTCGAGAGAAACTCCGTTGCATTTTTCTGCAACCCCAACAACCCCGACGGAAGGTTTTACAGAATTAAGGAGCTCAAACCGCTCCTCGATGCTATCGAAGAGAAAAAAGCCCTCCTCATTCTCGACGAGGCCTTCATAGACTTCGTCAAAAACGCCGAGAGCCCCGAAGGGGAGAACGTTGTAAAGCTCAGAACCTTCACCAAGAGCTACGGTCTGCCCGGAATAAGGGTCGGCTACGTCCTCGGTTTTAAAGAGGCCTTCCGGAGCGTCAGAATGCCGTGGAGCATGGGCTTGACTGGGGTTGCCCTCCTTGAGCTTCTCCTCAGAGACGGCTTTGAACACTTAAGGAGGACCATGCCCCTAATCTGGCGCGAGAAGGAGAGGATTGAAAAAGCTCTGGGCGTTAAGAGCGACGCCAACTTCTTCATCAAGTGCGTTGGAAACGCTGGAGAATTCGTTGAGGCCCTCAAGATGCAGGGAATCCTCGTGAGGGACTGCGAGAGCTTTGGCCTGCCAGAATACGTCCGTTTTTCAGTCAGGAAACCAGAAGAGAACGATAAGCTGATTGATGCCTTCCGAGGGCTGGAGGTAAAATTTTAAACCTGAACCTACATTCATTTTTGGTGGTACTATGCACGATCTCTACACGGCCCTTGCCGAGTACTACGATGCAATCTACCGGCGAAGGGTCGAGCGGATTTCCCGGGAGATTGACTTTGTGGAGGAGCTCTTCAAGAATGAAGCCGAACGAGAAGTGACTCGAATCCTCGACCTCGCCTGCGGAACCGGGATCCCGACTCTCGAACTGGCGAGGCGCGGTTATAGCGTGGTCGGTCTCGACCTCCACGGGGAGATGCTTGCCGTCGCGAGAAGAAAGGCCAAAGGGGAAGGGCTTAGCGTCGAGTTCATTCAGGGGAACGCGCCGGAGGTTGATTTCGAGGAGGACTTTGACGCCGTCACGATGTTCTTTTCATCTATTATGTATTTCGATGATTCTGCAATTCAGCAATTATTTAATTCTGTAAAACGGGCTCTGAAACCGGGCGGGCTTTTCATCGCCGACTTCCCGTGCTGGCACTACGGCGGAAGCTCTCCGATAGTATGGGACGAGAGGAAGGGGGAGGAGAGGCTCGTCATAACCGACTGGCGTGAGGTCGAGCTCGCTTTCCAGAAGCTCCACTTCAAGAGACTGGTGCAGATAGTTAAGCCCGATGGGAGCGTTAGGGCCTTCATGGTGGACGACGAGCTCAACATCTACACGCCGAGGGAGATGAGACTCCTAGCTGGGAAGCACTTCAGGAAGGTCAAAATCTACGGAGATGGACACGAGCTGAGGCCCAACGACAGAAGGTACTGGCTGGTGGCGATGAAGTGATATATAAATGCCTTCAGAGGACGTACAATGCTAATTTTCTGCGGAAAAGTTATATAGTTTTGGTCGGTAGTAAAGTCTTGGGTTGAGGCATGGGGTACCTTTCACTAACCCACGATCAACAGGCGTTGATCTATCTGCTTCATGCCTACACTGGAACTCAGACAGATGGATTCTTATGGGTGAAGGAGCTCCATCTAAACGCGCTTATCTACCATCTGATAAAAGCAGGTGTTTTTGAGGAGTATGACTACGCTCCAAGCCTTGTAACTTTCCATGGTATCAAGATGTATGCAAAGATAAGCCAGGAAGTGCTATGGGACCTGGAGAGGTTCAGGAGAATCGGCATGGTACAGAAGCTCAAGCTTTCAAACAAGTATTACGATGATGTAGGTGCCTACCGGCTCCACAACGGTATCTCCAAGATAAGCAGGTTCGTATCTATGGACGTCATGAACACGGTGGAAGAAGAGATTGGATGTGGCAAGGAGCGCTTGACGGTTCTTATCTCTGAGCATCCACAGAGGGGGAGGACAGTTCTGGACGCCTACCTCAGGTGCCCCCCAGAGGGAATGCGGAAGATAGACTTCTTTGACATAAGAAGGATAGCCTATTCTTCGAAGAGCTATCTGCCTGAGGTGGTATGATGGAGGCCAAGAGTTACATTCATCTACTTGGCAGAACCCGAATACTGATAACCGAATGGTTGCCCTTCGGTGAGAACACCATCTTGGAGCTTTCGAGGAAGCTTGAAACGGAGAGTGGAGAAGGCACTCACAGTATTCTGACGGAGGTTATAGATCCCGAGCCGCAGGAAATGATATTCAGAACCGATTCCATCCCTACGGTGATCCAGGTAATCAGGAGCGAGGAAAGTAGAAGTATAGACTTCAAGTGTGCCGTGGCATACTCGGAGACCAACGCGGATATACAGGAGGAACATTTCGGTGTGCACGTTGATAACCTTGGCAGGATAATCTATGGCCTTGAACTTCTTGAGGCAGGTGGCTCGCGTGGCAGGTACAGCATTGACAACGTGTCCTCTGTTATCGCTGATCTGGTTCATGACAGTTCCAAAATGCTGAATACCGTAATATCGAAGTATCAGAAGCGGCTTCTTGAGCTTATCTACTTCAACGAACCCCTACATCGTGACAAGTTCTTTTTGGTCTTTGCGGAGGGGATGGAGCCGAACATGGATGATGACTCACTGATGCAGTTTTTACAGGGAGTTCTTGAACTCAAACAGGTGTTATCTTCGATTAAAACGGTAAAGACCCTTGAAGATGGGACTCTTATGATACTCGGGGCCCAGGGTGTAATAGCCGTGGGTGAAAATGCGTTTGAATACGAACAGGTTCTGCTCACGTACGCGTTCATGAAGAGCATAGAGAACAGCCTAGAAAACGCCCTTGCAAGGCTCTGGCGTTCGTGGGATATGTCGGAGGAGCTCAAGGACAGTGTGTTCTCCAAGGAGGGTACAAACTCACTTAGGGAAATAAACAGACGAATAAGCGAGCTTCAGAGTGACGTCTCAATAGTCACCTCAGTTTTCAGGTACATAAAGGATACTTTGAGTTCACTCAGTAGTGTGATATTGGAGCTTCGGGGGGATTCAGTGTACGATCTTCTTGGGATAGACGGGAGACTGGAGATCCTAAGAAGACGTGTGGAGGATGCTATACCCGTTGCCGAAACACTCTCGAGGGAGGTGGAGATACTGGTCAGCGTTGCGGATACTCTCCTGGACAACTCCATCGTAAAGCTCATGGACGCTGTTGAAGAAAACACGAAGAGATACGTAGCTATTGGAGAGGCCCTTGAGCTGCTTGAGGTGGGTATATTTGGGGTTTATGCGGTTGAGCTTATCCACATAGCGCTTCAGTACAGTGGGATAGAGGAGGACCTGATGAGGTTCAGCTTTCTGGGTCTCTCATTGGCTTTCTGGACGATACTCACCATAGGACTCGGCGGCATAATCTTTGCGTGGTACCTGCTGAAGCTGACCAAGAAGAGGGTAATGGGGGAACACGGAAACTGAAAAGCCATCATACCGGGAAGCGCTATTCAAACACCTTAAAGATCAAAATGGTATTGTTCTCGTTGACAAACCTCGAAAAGTTTTTAAAGCGATGCATCGTTAGGGGCATCGGTGGTGCCTATCGTCCACCGTAACGCCGATTTCGACCCGTGAATTTCACGCGTTCCGCGCTTCTCGGTTATCCTCCACTCCGGCACCACCGGCGTTGCTAAGATTTTTAAGCCGCCCTTCTGAGGGTAACCCATCTTCAAAAAACCGAAAGGGTGATGCCCATGCTTCCCAAGACCTACGAGCCCGAGAAAATTGAACCGAAATGGCAGAAGTTCTGGCTTGATGAGAAAATCTACAAGTACGAGCTCGACGAGAAGAGGCCGAGCTACGCTATAGACACACCTCCCCCGTTCACGAGCGGAACGCTCCACCTCGGTCATGTTTTGAGCCACACCTGGATCGACATCATAGCGCGCTACAAGAGGATGACCGGCTACAACGTGCTCTTCCCTCAGGGCTTCGACAACCACGGCCTCCCGACCGAGCTCAAGGTGGAGAAGGAGTTCGGGATAAGTAAGGATCAGCCTGAGAAGTTCCTCCAGAAGTGCGTCGAGTGGACCTGGCAGGCCATCGAGGCGATGAGAAACCAGTTCATCAGGATAGGTTATTCCGCCGACTGGGGCCTGGAGTACCACACGATGGACGACTGGTACAGGGCTGCCGTTCAGAAGTCCCTCCTTGAGTTCTACGAGAAGGGCATGCTCTACCGCGACAAGCACCCTGTCTACTGGTGCCCGCGCTGCAGGACGAGCCTTGCCAAGGCCGAAGTCGGCTACGTCGAGGAGGACGGCTACCTCTACTACATCAAACTCCCCTTAGCTGACGGCTCCGGCCACGTCCCCATAGCCACCACAAGGCCCGAGCTGATGCCGGCTTGTGTCGCTGTGTTCGTTCACCCGGACGACGAGCGCTACAAAGACGTGGTAGGTAAGAAGGTAAAGCTCTCGATATTTGAGAGGGAAGTGCCGGTCATAGCCGATGAGGACGTTGACCCAGAATTCGGAACAGGTGCGGTCTACAACTGTACCTACGGTGACGAGCAGGACGTCGTCTGGCAGAAGCGCTACAACCTGCCGGTTATCATCGCCATCAACGAGGACGGCACGATGAACGAAAACGCCGGGCCCTACGCCGGCCTCAAGGCGGAAGAGGTGCGCGAGAGAATAGCGGAAGACCTCGAAAAGATGGGACTGCTCTACGACAGGAAGAAGGTCCACCACCGCGTGCTGAGGCACACCGAGAGGAGCTCCTGTATGGCGCCCATCGAGCTGCTCCCCAAGACCCAGTGGTTCATCAGGGTGAAGGACTTCACGGACGAGATAGTGAAGGTCGCGGAGGAGATCAACTGGTACCCCGAGGACATGTTCTTGAGGCTTAAGGACTGGGCCGAGAGCATGGACTGGGACTGGGTCATCAGCAGACAGAGGGTCTTTGGAACGACGCTCCCGTTCTGGGTCTGCAAGAACGGCCACGTGGTTCCGGCGAGGGAAGAAGACCTTCCGGTTGACCCGCGCTTTGATAAACCTCCGGTCGAGAAGTGCCCGGTCTGCGGTGCAGAGCTTGAGCCCGTAACTGACGTCCTCGACTGCTGGATTGACTCAAGCATAACCCCGCTCATCATAACCCGGTGGCACGAGGCCATGAAGGGCGACGAAGAGGCCAAGCGCTGGTTCGAGCACAACTTCCCAACGGCTCTAAGGCCGCAGGGAACGGACATCATAAGGACGTGGGCCTTCTACACAATATTCAGAACCCACGTGCTCACCGGCGAGAAACCTTGGAATGACGTCCTCATCAACGGAATGGTCGCCGGCCCGGACGGCAGGAAGATGAGCAAGAGCTACGGCAACGTCGTTGCACCGGACGAGGTCATACCGAAGTACGGCGCCGATGCGCTCCGCCTCTGGACCGCCCTCGCTCCGCCCGGAGAGGACCACCCGTTCAAGTGGGAGACCGTCGACTACAACTACAGGTTTTTGCAGAAGGTCTGGAACATCTACCGCTTCGCCGAGCGTCATCTGGTAGATTTTGACCCGAGCAGCGCTCCGGAGGAGCTTGAGCCGATCGACCGCTGGATACTCAGCAGACTTCACAGGCTGATAAAGTTCGCCACCGAGGAGATGGAGCGCTACCGCTTCAACCTGCTCACCAGAGAGCTGATGACCTTCGTCTGGCACGAGGTCGCTGATGACTACATCGAGATGATCAAGTACCGCCTCTACGGCGACGACGAGGAGAGCAAGCTGAAGGCGAAAGCGGCACTCTACGAGCTGCTCTACAACGTGATGCTCCTCCTCGCACCGTTAGCCCCGCACATAACCGAGGAGCTCTACCAGGAGATGTTCAAGAGGCACGTTGGTGCCAAGAGCGTGCACCTCCTTGAGTGGCCGAAGTACAACGAGGGCAGGATAAGCGAGGAGGCTGAGAGGCTCGGGGAGCTCGCCCGCGAGATAGTCGGTGTCATGAGGCGCTACAAGAACAGCCACGGCCTGGCTCTCAACGCCAAGCTCAAGCACGTGGCCATCTACGCCACCGAGGGCTATGAGGCCCTGAAGGCCATTGAGAAGGACATCGCAGGAACCATGAACATCGAGAGGCTGGAAATAATCCAGGGCGAGCCGGAACTTGAGGAGCGCATCATTGAGATAAAGCCCAACTTCAGGACTGTTGGACCGAGATACGGCAAGCTCGTGCCAAAGATCACCTCCTACCTCAAGGAGAACGCGGAAGCAGTTGCCAAGGCACTCAAGGAGACCGGAAAGGTTGAGTTTGAGGTTGAAGGCCAGACGGTCGAGCTGAGCAAGGATGACATCGTGCTCAGGAAGGCCGTGTTCAGCGAGGGCGAAGAGGTCGAGACGGCAGTCGTTTGGGATGCCGTTGTGGTGTTCTTCTGAGTTAACCTTTTACACCCCTACTCCATTTTCTTCTGGGTGGTGAAGTTGGGGGAGGATGAACTCAGAAAGAGAATCGAGGAGATGGAAGCACTGCTTGAACTGATGGGCAGAAAGTACGCGGAGATGAAACGGGACAGAGAAGTCCTTAGGAGGGCAATATCAGAACTCAAAGGGGAGAACGCCAAATTAAAGGGTGAGGCCGATGGAAGAGCTTAGAAAGAGGCTCCTGGAACTCTCCAAACAGGAAGCATCGCTCAACTTTAAGATGTACGAGCTTTTTGAAGAAAATCGGGTTCTGGCCATAAAACTAGCCGGTTACATCGCAGAAAACCGGCTCCTCGGTGGCAACTGGGACAGTGAAGAGGTCAAGAGCGTTATGGATCGATACCTCATCGGGAAAACGGACAGGGGTGGGGAACCGCCGGAATGATTTCAATGAAGAACATCTCTGTTCACAAAACGTTTAAAAAGCATTGACGTTACCAACCCGCGGGCAAAATTCCGGGCGAAGGCGTCCGCCCTAATCGCCCCCCCGGGGCTAATGACGCCTGTTCTCCAATCCAGGAGGTGACGCCATTGAACCCGGAAGGAAGGATGATAATAGGTGCAGTCCAGGTTATAGTAGTGCTCATGCTCTCTCCCCTGATGGTGGGGATACTGAAGAAAATCGAGGCAAGAATAGAGTCGAGGAAAGGAATAAGCATATTCCAGCCCTACTACGATTTAGCCAAATTCTTTAGAAAGGAGACTCTCATTCCTGAAGGCGTTGGGCCTTTCTTTATCATGGCTCCATTCATAGCGTTCGGGGCCATGCTGACCCTTCCCTGGATGCTTCCCATAGTCGGCAACTTTCCGAGCTGGCTTGCGCCGACGGTTGACTTCTTTGGCGGAACGTTCATCTTCGGCCTGGCCGCGATGGTATCAATCCTTGCGACCGAGAGAACAGGAAGCTACTACACGGGTATAGGGTCAACGAGGGCGATTAACTTTGGCGCCTTTGCCGAGCCCGTCCTGATAATGGTATTCTTCGGTGTTGCAATCCTAACGGGGACCAACAACCCGTTCCTTATGAACCACAGGGTAACCGCTGGGAGCTGGTACCTGTCACCAACCCACGTACTCATCACGGCGGCCTTCTTTATGCTCCTGCTCTTTGACACCGGGAAACTGCCCATCGAATTCCACGGGAGCAACGAACTCGGAATGCTCGACCAGGGAAAGGGCCTCGAGTACACCGGCCCGCTCTACGCCATCAACTCGTGGGCAGGCTACATGAATTCCTTCATACTGATGGCGGTCTTCCTCAACGTCTTCGCCGTCCCCTGGGGGCTGGCAACGAGCGCGGGTCTGGTCGAGGTCGTCAAGGGGATAGTGGCCCTCTTTGTCAAGATGCTCGGCCTTATACTGGCTTTCGTTGTCGTTGAGGAGACCCTGGCGAAGATAAGGCTCTTCCGCATAATCGACTATCTCTCGGCGAGCTTCCTCCTTGCCATAATGGGGGTCATCAGCTTCCTTCTTGGGGGTGTGGTTCCATGATGAACATCGTAACGGAAGTGACCAGTCTCATCGGTGTCACTGTACTGCTTGTAGCGTTCCTCCTGCTGACTGAGTCCTACATGCACTCCCTTATTGACCTGATTGCCTTTCAATCCATCCTCATCGGGGTCATCATTGGTCTCGTGGGCTGGCAGGAGAGGATAGCGGAGCTCATGATCCTTGCCGGGATAACCATCGTCTTCCGGGCGCTCATAATCCCGTGGATTCTTCAGCGGGACATCAGAAACGAGAGGATATGGCGCAACAGGGAGATAAAGACGACCCACCATGCAATAGTCGTTGGTTTGACTGTCGCGGTCCTGGCGTATTTCCTCTACGTGCCGGTCTACAAGGTAACGGGCGACTGGGATGGGGTAATCCCTTTTGTTCTGCTCTTCCTCAGCATGCTGATTATAGTAGCGAGAAGGAACGCACTGGCCCAGGTCATAGGCTACGTCAGTGAGGAGAACGCCCTGCTGTACCTGGCGGTCATGCTGACTCCGATGCCCATGATACTGGAGTTTGGTATCCTGCTTGACATGATCGCCTTCGTTCTCTTGGCAGTCGTTCTGGGTGCGGAGAAACGTTACGGCCCTGTGGAAGTTGAGGAGCTGGTGGGGTGATACCATGGATGCGGTGTTCTATCTCTTGCTACTCCCCCTCATAGCGGTGTTCGTTTCAATTCCCTCTGAGAGATTGGGGAGGCTTCTAACCCCTGCACTTGCCTTTGCAACCGCTGCACTGGCTGCTTCTATGCTGTGGGGCGGCTACACCACATCGACCCACAGCTTCTACGTCGATGAGTACTCGCTAGTCACGGCCAACATCATTGCGTGGGTCTACCTCTTCGCCTCGCTCGCCTCGCTCTACTACACGGAGCGCGTTGAGAGGCCGTTCTTTAACCTCCGCTACTACTGGAGCTTGCTCTCGCTCTTCGCCCTCAGCATGCTCTTCACTGCGGTGGTAGCGAACCTTGGCTGGATGTGGATCGGGCTTGAGGCAACCACTATAGTCAGCGCCCTCCTCGTAATAACCGACGGTAAGAGGCGGAACGTTGAGGGTGCGTGGCGCTACATGATAATCGCCTCCGCGGGACTTGGAATAGCCTTTCTGTCGGTCGTCCTTGCCTACAGCTCCGCCGGAACGCTCGACGTGAGGCAGCTGACCTTCACCTCAAAAGAGGGTATCCTCGTGTCCCTCCTTGCACTGATCGGCTTCGGCACAAAGGTCGGCCTGTTCCCCATGCACAGCTGGTTGCCAGACGCCCACGGGAGTGCACCGTCCCCCGTCAGCGCAATGCTCTCCGGAACGCTCCTTCCTACAGCTTTGCTGGTTTACTATAGAATTTTCAGCGCGGCAGGAATTAACGATGCTCCCGCTAGGGTAACACTCCTTGTTGGGCTCTCGACCATCATCGTTGCCTCAATCCTCATGGCCTCACAGCGCTTCGTGAAGAGGCTTCTGGCCTACTCCAGCATGGATATGATGGGCGTCGCGACCACGGGGATTGCACTGAGCTACTACCATCCGGCACTGCTTAAGCTTGTCTTTCTCCTCATAGCCGTCCACGCCTTTTCAAAGGGCGCACTCTTCATCTCAACGGGGAGCATTGTGAGGGCCTATGGAAGCCATGAAATCGGGGAAATAACCGGCCTGCTGAACTCCACCAAACTTACCGGGTATTCCTTTGTTCTTTCGGCACTTTCCGTAACCGGCACGCCTCCGTTTGGAACGTTCATGGCCGAGCTGGGGATCGTCGGTGTTGCCCTTTCGAGAAGTTACTGGTGGGGGCTCCTCATCGGAACCGGCCTGCTGCTGTCGTTTCTGGCCTTGAACTGGCATGCCGCAAGGATGGCGTTTGGGGGGGCTGAGAAAGTGGAGATCCCGTTGGGAGAGGAGGCAATACCCTTTGCGATGACCCTCGTGGCCCTTGGGATAAGCCTCTACGCATGGTATATCACCATCACAGGGGGTCTGATAATATGAAGGTACTCTCAGCCGTTTTCAGGAGGGACGGAAGGTACCTGACGGTGTGGGTTGAATATGAAACCGGAAAAGCTGAGGTAATCCCCACGGATTCACTTCCCGACAGGAAAATCGCCCCGGCCCTCATCGGTGAGACGGCATCTTACGTAAGAATACCGGCGGGAACGAACGCAGTTCCGTTGACGTACGGACCAGCTGCGGGCGGTCTCGGTCAGGCCGGGGCCTTTGAGTTGCTCACATATGGAGAGAGAATAGTCGCCATAAGGCCTGTCTACGGCTACAAGAGGCGCGGGATTGAGGAGGAGATGCTCAACCGCCCGGTTGGGGAGTCCCTCGTGGTTCTTGAGAGGGCAGCAGGGAACTTCGCAATGGCCTACACCTACGCTTTCCTCCGCGCCTTGGAGGAAAACCCCGATGAAAAGGTTTGGGGGGTTAGGAAGGTTCTCCTTGAGCTGGAGAGGCTTTATAACCACTTCAACGTCATCCACAAACTGGCTGGGGCGGCATCACAGAAAGTCGCCACCATGCACTTCCACGCTCTGGAAGAGGATGTGCTGAGGGTTTTCTCAAGGCTCGTCGGTCACCGCTACGGATTTGGTGCTAACGGACCCGGTGAGGTCAGAATACTCGACCGGAACGTGATTGAAAGGGTCAATGACATCAAACGGGAGTTCCTTGGCCTTCAGGAGGAACTCCTCGAGAGCAAGATATTCATCGACCGTCTTCACAACACATGCAGGCTCACCAGGGAAGACGTCATCGAGCTCGACGCCGTTGGAATAGCCGCGAGGGGTTCTGGGGTCCCGAGGGATGTTAGGGCCTTCGATCGGTTCTACTCCTATGAGCCGATTACTTGCCGTGAAGGGGATGCCCTCGCGAGGATGATGGTCCGCATGGAGGAGATAGAGAAGTCCTTTGAGATAATTGAGTCCGTTGACGTGAGGTCTGTGAAGTCCGATCCATCGGTTAAAGATGGCCTGAACCTTGGTCTTTCGGAGGCCGCACACGGCGACGTTCTCACGCTGGTGGAAGCTGAAGGTGGAAAGGTGAGATGGATTGGGCTCAGGGGGGCGTCGCGCATCAACTACATCGCCTTCGCAAGGGGCATAACCGGAAACATTTTTACGGACTTTCCTTTTGGCCTTGAGAGCTTCGGTTTGAACTTCGCCGACGCGGATCTCTGGCAGGGGGGTGAGGATTGATGTGGATACTCAGGGGGCTTAGAAAGGGCGTGATGACAAGTGGGTACCCCGGGAAGGTCAGTGACGATGAGCTGGCACCGGATTTTCCTCTTAAGGAACCGGAGGAGTGTCCCTTTGGGGCTTTGGAGAACGGGAAGTTCGACATCAAGAGATGCCTGAACTGCCGCCTCTGCAACGCCCCCTTGGGCAGGAAGCTTGACGTTGATGAGATACTGAACCCGATGAACTTCAAGAATTCCCTCCATGTTTTCTTCCTTGACGTCGGGACATGCCATGCATGCAACCGTGAGGTGGCCCAGCTGAGCAGTCCCTACTACGACGTTCACAGGCTGGGGATATTCTTTACACCAACACCAAAGCACGCGGATGTTCTCCTTGTCGCGGGCTGTCCAACGGATGACATGATCCCGGTTCTACGGGAGGCCTACGAACTGATGCCGGAGCCGAAACGCGTCCTTGCTCTTGGAGCGTGTGCAAATGGGAGTCTCTGCGGGAGAGACACAGGGGAGTTCGTCCCGGTTGATGGGTACGTGGCCGGCTGTCCACCCGCGCCGGTTCAGATAATACGGGCACTCCTTAAGATCTCAGGGAGGGATGTGGAATGAACCCTTACTACCTCATAACCATTGGTTTCGTGCTTTCTTCCCTCATTGCAGTGGGCTCACGCAGGGCCTCGTACTGGCTGAGCGCCGTCCTTTCAGCAACGCTGCTTGGACTTCTAGTGTTTCAGCCTGGCTCTCTCGATGAAACGGCACGTTACTTCATGCTGATTTCGTCAATAGTCTGGCTGGCGGCTTCTCTATTCAGCGTGAGCTACGACGACCACTACCCGAGGCTCCTCGCCGGAGCGTTCTCGATGACGATGGCGGGGATGATGGTCATCCTGCTTGCGAAGGGAGCGGTTGGTTTCCTGATAGGTTGGGAAGTCATGACCGTGGCGAGCTACCTCGGGATAACCGCGAAGGATAGGGAGGGTAAAGGTGCCTACAAGTTCCTTGCCTTCGGCGAGCTGAGCGCCCTTTTAATTCTGGCGGGCTTCGGTCTGCTCTCGATGGGGAGCGGCTCAACGAGTTTCTCCGCGTGGAAACCCTCACAGGTTTGGGACGTGGCCTTTTTCCTCGCGGCCCTTGGATTCGCCGTGAAGATGGCGGTATTTCCGTTTCACGTCTGGCTCCCAGACGCCCACGGTAACGCGCCGGCCAACCTCTCGGCCCAGCTAAGTGCAGTGCTCACCCTCATGGGGCTCTACGGGATCGTTAAGCTTCTCCTCATCGGGAGGCCTGCCGACTGGATCGGTGCGTTCTTCCTTCTCTTTGGAGGGATAACCGCTGTACTCGGTGCCGCGTACGCGGCCGGAACGGAGCACGTCAAGAGACTCCCGGGTTACAGCACGGTGGAGAACGATGGCATACTACTCGCCCTCTTCGGCGGAACCGTGGTGGCCCTCAACCACGGCGTAATGGACCTGGCCTCGTTCACTTTCCTATCCCTGCTGTTCTTCGCCTTCGCACACAGCGTTGCAAAAGGACTGCTCTTTCTCATAGCAGGAAGGCTTGAGAACGGCACCGGACGCTTCCCCGAGGTCGTCCGTGGAAGACTCACCACGGTTGGCGTTGTAGCGGGCTATGCCTCCGCCCTCAGTCTTGCGGGAATCCCACCATTCCCCGGGTTCCTTGGGGAGTGGCTCGGCATAGAGAGCCTCCTGCAGAGCTTTAAAATACCTGATCCCGGGTTCAAGGTACTTATGATGCTCGTCGGATCCCTTGCGGCCCTGACGGCCGGGATAGCGGGCGTTGCCATGAGCAAGATGGTAACCCACGGCGCTCAGAGAGCAGGTGAAAAGAAAGGTCATCCCGTTGAGGACGCCGGCTACGCCTTCTTAACCCTGGTTCTCTTCACGGTCGGGATATTTCCGGGCCTCATTTTCCGTCTCATCAACGTGCCGATGACTGCCCTGACAGGGGAGAAGGCGACGAGTTTTCTGGGAGGTGCACTGGGCATACGGAACGGCTTCCTCGTGGTTGCCAAAGGATTCGGGGGGATCTCACCGACGTACCTTGCCACACTAGTCTTCCTCTTCGCCCTCGCTGGTTACATCACCGTCAGGGTCTTCAGGGGCCGGAACATCAGACGCGTCAGGGCCTGGAGTGGTGGCCTGAGCAACCCCGAGTACCCGCCGATAGCACACTCGGCAATACTCCTCATCACGGAAAGCTGGCTCTACGGGACGAAGGAAGAAAACGGAAAACTTCACTGGCGTGAGAAGGTCAACCAGGCCTACAACTGGATGAGCAGGGGCTATCTGAGCTTCTCCGAATGGTTCAGGCACAGCCTTATGAAGGGCTCTGACAGTGTTTACGTCGCCTACATACTGCTTGCGGTTATGGTGGGGTTGCTTTACCTTCTCCACGCCCTCTGATGTTTTACTTTTTTGGCGGCTGTGCTCAGCAGTTGTAGCAGAGCATGGCCGCTTTCTTGAGGAGTATCACCCGATAGACCTTCCCGTGCATGATCCGTGGGCTGGATATTTTGTTTAGGTGATGGATTCTCCTCTGCTCAAGGGCTATCAGGTTCAGTTCACGGAGAACCTTTGTGAAGTCCTCGGGGCGAATCTTGAGCCAGCCTGAGTAGTAGTCGAAGAGCTCCTTCTCCACGACGCGGTAAAGCTTTCCGTCTACCCTATAACGTATTGCATGCTTTGGCAGTTCCTTTCTCAGGCGCCAGCGGGCGTGTCGAGGTTCCTGAAACTCGTAAACCGCCTCGTCCATGGGCTTCCCTTCCACCATCATGGTCAGGACTATTCCGAGGATGCGGTTTATTCTGTCAGGAACACCGATGACGTCTCCTTTCAGAGTGATCTTTCTCCTGTGAACCTGTATCCCTGCCCCCTCCATCTCCTCGGCGATCTTGGGGGTGGTCTTCCTCTTTGTTCCACCTGTGTCAACGATACCCCCGATTATGAAGGCTTTGGCATTAAAATCTTCCCTGCTCAGAACCTTCTCGGCCCAGGGATCTAGGAGGATCGCTTCGTTTATGCCGTTCTCTTTCAGGAACTCAGCGGTTGGTCCCTCGTGAACGGTTATTCTCTCCAGAGGTCCATGGAACATCCGCCTGAACTCATCGTTGGCCCAGGTAACGGTCAGTTCCCTTCCAGTGAGGTACCTCCTGAGAACGGAGTAACTCTGGTTTACCTGAAGGCAGAGCCGGCCCTTCTCCCTCTGACTGTGCCTGTCCCAGTGATAGAGGTCGATTATGAAGTAGGGCCACTCTGGGAGCTTTGAGAGGAGTCCCTCGGGGCTCAGAACCATCTCGAATTTATCCTTCATGCATAAAGGGGCATATGCGTAGTATGAGCCTTCAACCCGATTTCCTTCCAGGTCCCACGCCACGAGGGTCCTCTCCGGGACGCGGAATACCGCTCCCTTGCCGTTGATGATCTCAAGGGCCATCTCCTGCAGCTTATCCATCGGTTTTCGAAATCTCTTCGAAAGTGCCCCAAGGCTCTCTACACCCATATCTCTCAGTGCTTCCCTGAAAACATCCCTGAGTGTCTTCATGGCCATCGGTTGTGGGTCGAGAGGGGGTTAAAAGGTTTTCGAGGGAGAGGGAAAAATTAAATACTCAAAAGTGTACATGAGACCGTCACTGGGCGACTTATCGGGGGCGAACTCATGAACAGAGGGCTGCTCTATGCCATGTTCCCTATCATTTTGACCGTGGCTTTTGTGGGTAGCTTGGAGTCTATTCCAGGTCCTCCGTACGGAGGCGATCTGTATTTCCACAACGGCATTGCCGAGGCAATATTTCACGGTACTCCCTTCTTTAGAGACCCAACGAACTACGAAGGCTACGCATTTTACCCCTGGTTCTATCATTTCATCGTTGCACTCCTCGGGCATATTGCTGGAGGGGTAATGCCCGTAACGGTCTATGTGATGCCCGTTTTCATACTTCTGCTGTCTATAATTACGGTGTACTTCCTCGTAGGTGAGCTGACAACAGAAAGCGTGGCTGTGCTGGCTCCCCTGCTCCCCATCTCGCTCCATTTCCCGGATCCTCATCCCCATACCCTCCTGCTGATGGTATTTATCCCTCTCTTCTATTTCGTGCTTGTTCGCTATCTAAAGGCCCCATCGACCAGAAATGGGATTTTTCTGGGGGTCTCCTGGGCCCTTGGGGGCCTAACCCATGTTCTGGGAACTTTTGGGATTGGGGCGGTGATTCTTTCGAACGTGGCTTGGGACGTTGGTAGGGATAGGGACCTGTCTGCGGTGAGGAGATGGATTATTCCGTTCCTTGTTGCCATCCCACCCTTACTCCTCTACTGGGGCCCACTTCTATTTGTCTACCACGCTAGAACCCCAAATCCCTACCAGAGCTTGGTCTGGGCCCATTATACAATCGTCAGCTTCACGGCCGATATGGTAACGTTTTTTGTATCTTATTCCTGGAGGGGGGCACTTTCCCTTCTCGCCCTTGCTGGCCTGTATGCCCTTGTGAAAACCAGACCGTACCCTGCGGTTAGAATCTTTGTATCATCACTCCTGGGTATGTACGTAGAGGGGATCGTGTTTATACTGCTTGGAAACCCCCTGATTGCAAAGAAACTGAGCCTGTATTTCTTCACGCTGGATATTATACTGATCTCCGTAGGGATTACATACCTCCTCTCCAGATTCTCTCAAAAGAAGTCACTGGTCGTAGTGACTGCTATACTCCTGGTGCTCTCCGGGGCCACTGTGGTAGAGTCTGCATCCAACCCATGGGTCCAGATTGGTTTCCATGAGTTCCCCTTCGAAAGCCTTCAGGCATGGCTCCTTGAGAACACAAACGTTAATGATGTCATTCTCAGCAACTACGAGGCCTCTTTCATGCTGTTCTCAATATCTGGCAGAAAAACCGTGCTGTTTAGGAGAACCCATGCATCACCCTTTGTTGACTACGATAAGAGAAGTGCCGATATAATGGTGGCACTGTTGGGGAACAACGGCACAAGAACACTTCAAATCCTGGAAAAATACCATGTAAAGTACATTTATGTGGATAAAAGTACTTCGAGTGATCCCCTCTGGGTTCCGGTTTCATACAAGGGCTACCTTGAGGTCAATGGGGTCCCCTGCCACGTCGAGTGGGTGAGGTACGATCCCGCCGACCCCAGTAGTGTAAAGATCAAAGCATGTGTTGCGCAGTTTAACATCTCCCGGTTGGTCCCATACCTCCAAGAGGTGTTTAGGAGGGGAGATTCTGTACTTTTTAGGGTATGTTATCCCGATGAACGGTGTTGAGTTTTGACTTATCGATCGCTAAGATAAAAATTAAAAATAATGCTACCCAACATAGCCCATCAGGCTCCACAAGTGCTCAGAATCATCAAGAGGGTGTTACAACAATGCGTTCACGCTACAGTGTGGCGGTGATTGTGCTGGCCGTGGTTTATTTCATGTTCTTCACGCAGTATTCGATCCAAAGGACACATGTTTGGTACGAAACTCGCGGTAATTATGGTTTCGACCTGGAGGTCTTTTATTACAGTCTCCTCAACACTATCCATGGGGACGGTTTCTTTTTTAATAATCTGGAATTCAAAATGTTCAATGCCACCAGCCACTTCGGTGTTCACAATTCACCTGTTTTAATACTACTACTTCCGCTGTTTGAGTTGGCCCCTAAAATCGAGACACTGCTGGTTCTTCAGTCTCTTTTTTTAGCGCTTTCAATCGTCATGTATTATCTGTTCGGTTTAAAGGTTATGGGAGATGAAAAAAAGGCGCTGATGCTTGCCGCCGTGTACGCAGTGAATCCGGCATTGCATGGGCTCAATAGATTTGAGTTCCACCCGGTTTCCTTCGCTCCATTATTCATCTTTCTGTTTGCCTACTTATATGAGGCCCGTAAGTTTAGAACAGCCCTTACGTTTGCAGTTTTAACCCTTTCGGTAAAGGAGGACGCGGGGTTGGTTCTACTAGCATTGTCAGCTTTTTACGTGCTACGTTGTGGAGATATGGACGGCCAGGTTGTAAAATTTAACGTTCTGATCAGTGCATTGGCGATTTTTTGGATGTTTATAAGCTTGATATTCGTTATCCCACATTTTGCCCCGGTCTATGGTCAGTTTAGATGGTTCGCTCCCAACGTGCCCGTAAAATTGCTCTCGATGCTGCTTTTGGCGATGATACTATCCTTTGGATTGTTACCTCTTTTAAGACCAAAATACCTGTTGCCCTTCCCGATCCTCCTTACTGAGCATCTCCTATTTGCAAACAAAACTAATCTCTTTATCTTCTGGAATCATTATGAATACATGATCATAACCTATCTTGCCATTGTTACAGTATATGTTGTGAAAGAGAAGAACCTCCCCGCAAGGATCCTACTCTATGCGTTGGCAATAGCAGTTTTGACGTTCTTTATATCCTCGCCCGCGGTTTATGAAGGCTTTCCCCTAGTGTTTGGGATAAGAATACCGTACCGTTTTCTGATTTTATACTGATGCATTTAGAAGAGACCCTGCTATAAAAAGCGTCTTATAGAGTTCTGGTGCCCCGGCCGGGATTTGAACCCGGGGCGCGGGCTCGAAAGGCCCGCATGTTTGACCGGGCTACACCACCGGGGCTCGATATTAGGGAAGGGAGAGCGTTTAAAAATCTTTCGACTCTCAGTCAATACCAACTAGGATGCTCCCCAGTACGATCAGCAGGACTCCCACCCACCTAATAGCCGCTACACTCTCTCTGAGGTAAGCGGCCGCTAGCAAGGTTGTTATTACATATGCGAGGCTCAACAGGGGGTACATTAAGCTTACCTCAAGATAAGAAAGGCTAACAAGCCATAACACCGAGGATGCACCGTACAGTATTAACCCCATGATGGCATTCCTGTTCATTAGAAAGGCTCTTGCCATGGCGAGGTAGGGCCCCTTCTTGATGTTCACTACCGCAAGCTTGAAGAATATAGGGCTTATCCCTGCAAACAATATGGACAGCGCTAAGCTTACGTAAGCAAGTTCTTTCATTACCACCACCATCTTGTGGTGATGGTTCCCTTTGATAAACTTTTTTAATATGACTCCCAGTTTTTCATGATCCCAATGCTCGCCGTTAGAGTCTCCAAGCAAGAGGCCGAAAAAATCCGCAGGAGATTAATCGAACTCGGTGTCCTGTCCAGAGGGTATGCCCCTAAGCGGGAGGGCGAGTTCGTACTCTTTCCCGTCACAGGCTCAGTGGGGGGCTTCGAGCTCGTTGAGGCCGACTTTGAGAGGCTTGAGAGAAGGCCCCACAACTACCGTGAGATAGTTGAGATTCCGGATGAGGTTAGAGGGCTCCTCCCAAGCTCCTTCGACATCATCGGTTGGGTTGCTATAATCGAGCTTCCCGGGGAGTTGATGCCACACGGAAAAGCGATCGGAGAGGCCATCCTCAGGGTTCACCGGCACATAAAGGCCGTCTTCGCCAAGGGGGGCAAGGTTTCTGGAGAATATCGTGTGAGGGAGCTTATTCACCTTGCCGGCGAGAGGAGGACTGAAACCCTCCACCGCGAGAACGGGGTAAGGCTGAAGCTCGACGTTGCTAAGGTTTACTTCTCCCCTCGCCTGGCCACGGAGAGGATGAGGGTTTTCGAGAAAACCCAGCCGGGGGAGGTTATATTTGATATGTTTGCCGGCGTCGGGCCCTATTCGATACTCTTAGCTAAAAAAGCCAAACTGGTCTTCGCCGTTGACTTGAACCCCTGGGCGATTCGCTACCTTGAGGAGAACATCAGGCTCAACAAAACCTCTAACGTGATTCCCATTCTCGGAGACGTGAAGAATGTTGCCGGAAAGCTCGAAGCTGACAGAGTGATAATGAACCTCCCTAAGTTCGCCGACCGCTTTTTGAGGGAGGCCATGCTGAGCGTTAGGAAAGGTGGTGTAGTCCACTACTACGGCTTCGGCCCTGAAGAGAACCTGTTCTCAGAACACGAGGCGAAGATTAAAGCCATCGCGAAGGAGCTCGGCTTCACCTTTGAGATTCTCGAGCGGAGAAAAGTCCGTCCCTATGCACCGAGGCAGTTCAACATAGCGATTGACTTCAGGGTCCTGAAGTAATGTCATGTGGGTGGAACATGCTTTAAAAAAAGTTGTTTTCCCAATAAGACACCCAAAAAGAGTAGAAAAAGGAAAATCACTTCCCCGCTATTCTCACGTTCTCGAACTTTATGAAGGGTGTTATCATGGTGGTCATGAAGGGCATGACCGTCTGCTCCCTCGTAACTTCGCTCGCCCCTTTCAACAGCTCGTAGACGTTGCCGGCTATGAGGAACACGCTCGCGCCCTTTACCTCGCCGTCCTCGATGAGGAAGGCAGGGTTTGCAGTTACCGCGAAGTTACCGTTGTCGGGGTTGCTTGAGTGCGCACCCTGGAAGCCGTCCACAAGGTAGCCGCGCTTGATCTCGCCTATGATGTCCTCAAGCGCCCGACTTCCCTTCTCGATCACCATGCTGTGGAACCCGATTTTCACACCGCCGCTTCTTGTATCGCGCTTCCCGTTTCCGGTGCTCTCCGTACCGTGTACCCTGGCCCAGTAGTTGTCCCAGACGAAGCCCTTGAATGTCCCGTTCTCTATGAGGACGTTCTTCCTCGTCGGAACACCTTCGCCGTCCGCTATAACGGGTTCAATAGCGAGGGGATGGAACGGGTCGTCGTAGATCGTCAGGACCTCACTCGCTATCCTCTCATCAACCTTGTCAGCCAGTGGGGTCGTCCCTTTAATGAGTCTCTCTCCACTGAACGCTGGGAAGAGGGCGTAGCTCAGCAACCCAGCGATTGCCCATGGGCCGAGTATCACAGGAACCTCCTCGTTCTTGCTGGGGATGACGTTGTATGCCCATTTGACCTTCTGTGCCGCCCTTTCAACGACCCCGTCAACGTCCAGGTTTAGGTCTCTACGGGCATCAAAGTCGAAGATACCGGGGGTTACGACACCTTCTTTTCTGCCGACGAACTCCAGGAAGAAGAACGCTGCCCCACCCTCCTGGGAAACATCCACCCCGTGTGAGTTCAGGATCCTGCTCTCTTCCCAGTCAACACCGCCCTCTCCTCCCGCAACTATGAGGTTCTCGTCCTTCTCGCGTGCGAGTTTTATGCCGCGGACGAGCATTTCGACGAGTCCATCCGGTGAGACCTCTTTGAGTTCATAGTTCGGCTTCGGCCTCTCCCGGTACTTTCCCGGCTCCGGAAGGGAAATCCACTTCTCGTCGGGGCTGTTGAGCTTGGCCATCTTCGCGGCCCTTTCTATAGCCTCCTTTACGCGGTGTTCCTCGTCGCTGTCCACTACGGCAAGGCCGAGACGCTTGTCCTTTATTCCGCGGATTACCGTCACAGCCCCGCTCCTAGTGGAGGCCATTGATATCTCGTTGAGCTCGACGCTCGCACTAACCTCTCTTGAACGGTAAACGGCTATCTCAACCTCATCGAAAAGCTTCTCTGCGTAACGTACGAGGTTCTCCATCTTCATCACCTCAGCCGATCAGTATTCCTCCATCGAACTTCATATGCGGGCCTCCTGAGCTCACGAAGGCCGTCTGTCCCTTTCCGCAGAAGCCGACCTCAAGGCCGAAGTCCTTGCCGACCGCTGAAATCTTCTTGAGAGCCTCAATGGCAACGCCGGTAATCGAGGTGTCCCTTATCGGCTCGGCTATCTCACCGTTCCTGATGACGTAGCCCTCCTGGACGCCGACCTGGAAGGCGCTGTTGAGCTGGGCCTGTCCTCCCCTGAAGTCAACGACGTAGTAGCCGAATTTGATGTCCTCGATGAGCTCCTCGAAGGAGTGGTCGCCTGGTTCAAATACGGTGTTCCTCATCCTGATTATCGGCGGGTAGCGGTAGCTCTCGGCCCTGGCGTGGCCGTTCGGCTCCATGCCCCACTTGTGGGCGTATTCGCGGTTCAGCATTATCTCCTTGAGGATTCCGTTCTCGATGATGTGGATGTCCCTCACAGGAACGCCCTCGTCGTCGTACTTGTCGTTTCCAAAGCCGCCCTCAACGTAGCGCTCGCTCATCGTGACGTACTCAGGGGCAATCTGCTTGCCTATGAGGTCCTTGAAGGGCGAGTTTATCGTTAAGTCTGCCTCTGCAAGGTGGCCCAAAGCCTCGTGTGCTATGATTCCAACGACGATCGGGCCCGCAACGATTGGGAACTCGCCGCGCTTCGGGGCAACGCCCTCAAGCTGGCTGTGCATCTTTCTAAGAACCCTCTCGGTGACTTTCTCGTTGGGCTCTCTATCCGTCATCAGCTCCCAGCCATAGTCCACAGCGCCAATACTGTCCCTCGCCATGGCCAGCTTTCCGTCGGCCTTTCCGGTGACGTAGGTTCCCTGGTAGAGATAGTTGTAATCCCATTCTACCCTTGTGCCCTCGTTAGTGAGGACAGCCTTTTTCCCGCTACCGTCCTCGTAGCGGATCTGGACGCTCTTAACGGCCTCGTCCTCCTTGAGGAACTTCTCAAGTTCCCGTAGGTGGGCGACCTTCTCCTCGATGTCCACTTCCCTCGGCTTGACCTTCATCCTGCTCTTCACGAAGTCCTCAACGGGTCTTATCTCGGCCAGATAAATTTTCTCCTTCTTGGTGGCCGCTGCGGCGTTTGCCAGTTTGTACGCTTCTTCGATTTTCGTTTCCAGGTTGGTGAGGTCACTCGTCGATGAGAAACCCCACGCACCGTTGGCAAGAACTCGTATCGCTATTCCGCGGTTTAACTTCCCGGTAAAGCTCGTGAAAACTCCGTCTTTTAATCCGAGTGTTGTCTTTCTCAAGTCCTCATATCGGAGCTCTATGTAGTCCGCTTTCAGGTTTTCCTCCGCCCATTTAAGGGCCCTTTCAAGTGCCTCCATGGTTACCACCGTTTCTATCTGTTCACTGATGAATCGCACGCCGGGTATAAAAGTCTTTTGAGCCTTTCGATATGGGTCGAAAAGAATCGTGCCAGGAATTACTATTAAAGATAGTGAATTGGATCTAACTGTATCTTTCCGGACTCCTTTTAAACGAAAGTGTTATATAAGATAAGTGAACATAATTCAATGCAAAAACCCGTTGGGGGGGGTCGATGAGGAAGCGTGCACTGCTGGCCGTGATTGTGGTTTTGCTGTTGATCGGAGCCTACGGCGCCTACGTGGTCAGCTACCCCAGGTATCCTGAGGTGAAGGGCTGTGTGAACCCATTTGCGGTTACAAAACCCGTAAGCAGGGTTCAAGAGAACTGGTCTACAGCTCACGTGTTCTTAAAGCTGGTAACGAGTAAGGACTTCTGGAAGCTGGCCAAACCATGGGACGTTGATTACTCTCACGTCAAAATTGTGAAGCACACGATTGAGTACAACGGTGAAAAGATAACCATGCTCGCCATGGGGATTCCGCTGAAGGACAAGAAACACGTGATAGCGCTGTACGAGTTTTCAAAACCAGTACAGGAGGTAAAAGAGAGAGCATTTTTATTTGAGATAGAGGGAACTCGCATAAAAGCTGAATCCTTAAGCACTAACGGATACGTGACGACACTAACTTCATGCTCCCATGAGTGTAGCAGTAGTGATGACTGTGGATTCCTTGAGAGGTGTGAATGGTACCCATGTTCTACGAACTGGGATTGTGCCATCAGGTGCTGTCTAACAGGCGGGAGCGGTCTCTGTACTATCCCCTGTGTTATCTCAAGAACATTATGCATTGCATGTATAGCGGCTGCTTGTCCACTTTGTGTTGATTACTGCTCGGAAAGCGGTACGAAATGTGTTCCAATAACACCAGGTCCATAATGGGGGGTGAGAATATGAAAAGCATGAGATTCCAAACATCTATTTTTATATTCTTTTTGGTGGGGTACTTCTTTTACCTAAAAGGATTCTATCCCTTTGAGATTGCTTTTTTAACGGCTACCATTACGGCAATTTTGGTTTATCTAATCCCTGTGGGGTTAGTAGAATTTGTTAAAAAGAAGAGGCATGACCTTACAAGTGGACTACTCATTGCAACAATCTGGGAATTCAGTCTGGCAATTCTTACGAGAGTACTAATTTCACCACTGTGGAGAAGTTTCCTGCTGGCAGGAGTCGGCGGAGCCCTCACAACAGTCTTCCTTGCGTTTGTGCGAAAAGGGAAGGAAAAACAAAATGAAAATGCCGCGAAACTCCAAATTTAAAACCGGGTGTCCCAAATGCCAGTCTCCGTGAACGTGTGGGTCGGAATCCTCATAGTCCTCGGCATCTCTCTCCTCATCTATTTATACTCCAGAAGACGAATGAGCGCCCCCAGAGCTGGTCTGATAGCAGTTACAACGTATATTCTCCTTGGGCTGACCTTAATAGCCCTCGGCTGGAACATCAGCCCCTGGACAATAATCCTTCCCGGTCTCTTCGTGGCCTTCTTGGACGTCCTCCAGCTCAGACACCACTCTTAGCAACCTTTTTATCCTTATCTCTTAAACCAACAACCATGAAGGCCGAAATCAAAAACCCCATAGACAGAGGCACCTACCGGAAGCTCCCGCTCTTCGAGGGCGAGCTCTCAGAAGGAGGCTACGCCCAGATAGTCGAGGTCAAGCCCGGGCAGACCGTCAGGAAGCACTACCATCTCCACCAGTACGAGCTGTTCTACATAATGGGCGGCGAGGCGAGGCTCGGCATCGGCGGAAGGGAATACCTCGCGAAGCCCGGCGATATCTTTCTGGTAAAGCCAAGAACCGTTCACTGGGTAATCAACGAGAAGGACGAACCCTTCAGGCTCTTCGTGGTGAAGCTGAACTACAGAGGGGACGACTCGATTTGGCTGGAGGGGTGAAGACCAAAAACGACAGAAACAAGAAAACCGGGAAAATCAAAGCTTCCCGGAGAGGAACAGAGATAAGCTGTACTTCAGGAGCTCCTTTTTGTCGTCATCGACAAGCGTTTCGGCCGCTTTCAACAGAACCGGGATGCTCTGATATGGAGTGTAGGCTTCCGGAGCCTGCCTGCCGAGATCGATGAGGGTGTAGACGCCTATCATTGCCGACTTGACCGAGTACTCGACGGTGAAGACGCACTCTCCTGGTATCTCGACGTACTGACCGAGCAGGGCGAGGTTTCCGTAGTTTTCGGGGGCAACCGGAGGCCGGTCACCAGGCTTCCTCGGCATAAAGTGGGCCGTTATGTAGGGCATCATCGCCGTTCTGACGTTGATTACAGTCTCCAGGAGTTCGTCCTTCTCGTCGAGCCAGCCTAGGTGGTAGAGGAGCTCAAGGAATATCTCCTTCCCTGTTGCCTGGCTCATCGGCTTCTTGATGTAGTCGCCGGGCTTATCTACGAAGAGACTGTAGCCCCAGAGGACTGTTATATCCTTCGGCTGGTCCCTGAAGTGGGGCTGTCTGAAGGCCACTATGGACATGAGCCAGGAGGAGTCTTTAAAGGTAACTAGGCCGCCGGTTCCGGTTTTGTTTCCGGTGAACTCCTCCAGCATTTTGAGGAACCGGTCTCCCCTGAAGGTTATCGTGAAAGACTCCCATTTGGTCTTGTCTACCTCCGAGGCGAAGACCTCCGGGTTGCCGAGGGACGGGTCCTTCTCGACGAGCTTTCTCCAGAGCGCCCAGCTGTCGCCCTCACCCCTGTTGAGGACGGGCGGGTGGTCAAGGTCACCGTATGTGGAGTTGTCAACCATGGATCCGAGCGTTATGAAGACAAGATCCCTCGGGCCGACCTCGATGACACCCTCTTTCTGCCCCCTGGTGTAGAGCTTGGTTATGTATTTCTTTCCGTCCCGTTCCTGAATTTCAACGTCAACGACCTTGGTGCCCACGATAAAGTTAACTCCCCTCTCCTGGAGCCACTCCTGAATCGGAAGGATTATCGAGTCGTACTGGTTGTACGGGGTCCTCTTAACGCCTTCTATCCTGTTCATGCCCGGAACGAGGTGCATGAAGCGGAGCATGTAACGTCTCATCTCTGCAACACTGTGCCAGGGCTGAAAGGCGAACATAGTTGCCCAGAAGTACCAGAAGTTCGTTTCGAAGAAGTCCTTCGAGAACCACTGCTCTATGGTTACCCCCGCGAGCTTCTCCTCTGGAGTTAAGATAAGTTCGTTCATCTCGTTGAGGTGTCTCATGGTTAAGCCGTACTTCGAGAAGTCCACTTTTTTGCCCGGCGTTCCGACGAGACGGCACTTGGATGAGCCAACGTACTCCTCGTTGAATTCAACAACCTCGTCGAGTATCGTCTTCTTGGGGTCATCGAGCGAGGGTATCGAGCCGAGAAGGTCCCATGTGGCCTCATAATGCTCCTCGAACATCCTGCCTCCCCTGAGGAGGTAACCCCGCTCCGGATCGCCGGAGCCGTCGAGGCAACCCCCGTTGATTGGGGTCTTTTCAATGATGTAGATGTTTTCCCCGGGCATCCTGGCGTCCCGTATCAGAAAAACAGCGGCGGCGAGAGAAGCTATTCCACCGCCGACCATATAGGCCTTTCTCTCCTTTATATCCGGAATTCTTCTAGGTGTTACGCGTTTGTAATTCAGCATATTGCTCCCTCCGACATGTCGTATACAGACATGATGGTCCTATTCATAGTCCCTCTTTAAAAGATTTCGGGTTGGTCTTCGTTTTGATACCTGCCTAAACGTTTATATTTTTGTTTTCCAAACCTCTCTGGGTGGTTCCCTATGGAAGACCCCTACGCATGGATGGAAAACCTCGAAGATGAGCGGGTTCTCGGGCTCGTTGAGGAGGAGAACAAACGCTTCAGGGAGTTCATTGGGGAGCTGAGTGACGAACTGTTCCCGGAGGTCTGGGAGTACTATTCGATGCCAACCCTCTACGGTGCGAAGCTCACCGAGAAGGGCATCATAGCGATGTACAAGGAGAGGGATAGACAGCTCATCAGGTGGCTCGGTGGAGACCTCATAGTCGACTCCAAGGCCCTTGAGGAGGAGCTCAACGACGAGGTTCTGCTCCAAGGTTTCACAGCCGATGAAAAGGGAAGGTCCCTGGCTTACAGCTTCTCGATAGGTGGGGCAGACGAGGGGATAACGAGAATCGTAGACCTCAAAACCAGGGGGCTCATCGACGAGATTAGGCCCTCGGTCTGGAACGTGACCTTCCTCGGGGACGGCTACTACTTTTCCCGCTTCTACCGGCACGGGGAGACGCCCGATGGGGTTAAGGCCCCAGCGGTGAGGCTCTTCTGGAAGGACGGCAGTGGGGAGAGAATGGTCTTCGGCAAGGGTCTCGGCTCCGGCTACTTCATCTCGCTGAGGAAGAGCACCGACGGAAAGACTGCGATGGTAACGGTGACCTTCGGCTGGAACAGGGCGGAGATATACGTCGGGCCGATTGATGAGCCGGGAATGTGGGAGAAGGCCTATTCGGCGGAGGTTCCGGCGGAGCCGATTGATGTGGTCGACGGAAAGCTCTACGTCCTCACAAGGGAGGGGAAAGGTCTCGGAAAGGTAATAACTGTAGAAGACGGCGAAGTTACCGAGATCATCCCTGAAGGGAAATTCCCGCTGGAATGGGCGGTTATCGTGGACGGTAAAATCCTCGCCGGCAGGCTCGTCCACGCGAGCCACAGGATTGGGGTCTACTCGCTCGATGGGGGGAAGCTTGACGGGATGACCTTCGACCTTCCGGGGAGCGTCTATCCACTCGACACCGATGGGAAGAAAGCTTTACTCCGCTACGAGAGCTTCACGGTTCCGTACAGGCTCTACGGCTTCGATGGAGAGCTCAACCTCATAGAGGGACAGGAGGTTGAAGGGGACTTCAGGGTCGAGGAGGACTTCGCGGTCTCGAAGGACGGGACGAGAGTTCACTACTTCCTCGTTAAGGGAACCAGAGATGAGAAGAAGGCATGGGTCTTCGGCTACGGCGGCTTCAACATAGCCCTGACCCCGAGGTTCTTCCCGCAGGCGATACCCTTCATAAAGCGCGGCGGAACCTTCGCCATGGCCAATCTCCGCGGAGGTTCCGAGTACGGCGAGGAGTGGCACCGCGCCGGAATGAGGGAGAACAAGGGGAACGTCTTCGATGACTTCATAGCGGTTCTGGAGAAGCTCAAAGGCAAGGGTTATAAGGTCGCCGCATGAGGAAGGAGCAACGGCGGGCTTCTGGTTTCTGCCACGCTCACCCAGAGGCCGGACGTGATGGACGCCGCGCTGATAGGGTATCCCGTCATAGACATGCTCCGGTTTCACAGGCTATACATCGGCAGCGTCTGGGTTCCCGAGTACGGCAACCCCGACGACCCGAAGAACAGGGAGTTTCTACTGAGATACAGTCCCTACCACAACGTGAAAAAGCAAAAGCATCCGCCGACGCTCCTCTACACCGGCCTCCACGACGACCGCGTGCATCCGGCACACGCCCTCAAGTTCTTCATAAAGCTGAAGGAAGTCGGTGCCCCCGTCTATCTTCGCGTGGAGACGAAGAGCGGCCACATGGGCGCCTCACCGGAAACGAGGGCAAGGGAATTGGCAGATCTCCTTGCATTCGTCGTTGAAGCACTGTTGTGATGGGCCCCCTTTCGATTTTCCAGCGTTTCAAAGAACCGCGGAGGAAGGGAATACTTTTATAGGCAAACCGTGATTTTAATACGGGGGACCGTATGGAGACGAGGCTTTCAACGGGGATAGAGGGGCTTGACCGGATGTTGAACGGAGGGCTTCTCCCGGGCAGGGCTTATCTGGTGAAAGGTGCCCCTGGGACAGGGAAGACCACGCTCGCGATGCACTTTGCCATGGCCGGGGTGAGCAGGGGAGAGAGCGTTATGTACATAACCCTTGAAGAGTCTGGGGAGACTCTGAGGATTGATATGATGCGGCTTGGATTCAACCTCAACGACCCGCACTTGACCATAATCGATGCAACCCCCATCGGCGATAACTACGTGTTCATGGACACCTTCTTCGATTCCTTTGCTAAGGGCTTTGACAAGATGGTGTCCGCGATAAAGGATGAACTTAGAACCAGGAGGTACACCCGCATAGTGATAGATCCCATAACGATGGTGAAGCTGACGTCGACCGATGAGATTGAGTACAGGCGCCTGTTTCTCTCGTTTCTCAAGTCCATGCACAAACGGGGCATCACCCTCGTTATGACATCGGAAGTTGAGAAGACGGACGTTGAGGAATACCTCGTTAGCGGTATAATCGAGCTCAAAAGCTTCGATTTGGAGGGAGAGCTTGTACGGGGAATAAGAATAACAAAACTGAGGGGAAGCGGTTTTGACACGGCCCTACGCCCTTACGTTATATCCGACGGTGGCATCGTCGTGTTCACCGATAAAATCCTGAAGATCCCCGCCCCATGTAAGACGTGAGATGGTCCGCGGGAATCGTTAAAAATTAAAAACCGTACCATGGTTCATGTTCCGGATGTTGATCCTGATTATACCAGTCCTGTGGGATGCTTACTTTTTCATTAATTACCTAATTAGCCTTTTCAGGAATTACAGAATTAAAGAGTGGGAACCTAGGGTATCCCTCTTGATCCCGGCCTACAACGAGGGCAGAAACATTCTGAAGGCTGTGGAATCCGCCCTAGCTCAGGACTACCCGAACTTTGAGGTGATAGTTATCGATGATGGCAGCGAGGACGGAACCTACGAGAAGGCCGCGTCCGTGCACGACCCGAGGCTCAGGGTTTTCAGAATATCCCACCGCGGCAAGGCTGGGGCCCTGAACTTCGGTCTCTCCAAGGCAACAGGTGATGTAATAGCCACCACCGACGCGGACAGCGTGCTGGAAGAAGGGGCGATACAGGAGCTTGTGTTCCGCTTTTACTCCGATGAGGTTCTTGGGGTGGGTGGACAGGTTCGGGTTCTGGGCGGGGGTTTTCTTGAACGGGCGCAGGATATCGAGCATCTGAGGATAGCGATGTTCAGGCGGGCCAAAGAGCTGGATGATCTAAGCGTTGCTCCAGGGCCAATTTCCGCATTTAGGAGGACCTGTCTGGAGGACATAGGCGGATTTGTTGAAGACGCCGTGGAAGACTATACCACAACCCGGGAACTCAAGAGGAGAGGGAAGGTAGTCTATGCGCCCCGCGCCAGAGTCTGGACACGAATGCCCGGTGGTGTGGAGTTGCTC